>OJOA01000001.1_pt1 | contig 280962 bp, 238 predicted proteins | sample 1597991 | NCBI WGS metagenome assembly OJOA01 (sample SAMN01915207, study PRJEB22387) | human gut metagenome | isolation source: stool | host: Homo sapiens | place: USA | reverse complement strand
GAAAAAATGTTTAACTGAATTATTTTTTCTGTGTCTACTTTTTCATGCTGGTACACAATGATTTCGTGTACTTCGAGTACAAGGGGGAGAGATTCATTGTAAATAATTGGAATTAATCACCTTTTTTTAAGAAAAAAGTGTTATCTTTGGCCCTAATTAGTTCGGCAATTTATAACCATTTTAAAGATTAAATATATTATGAAAAAAGCCTACAATTTCAACGCCGGTCCCTGCGTTCTGCCCAAACCGGCTATCGAAGCGGCTATCGAAGCCCTTAAGGATTTCAAGGGAACAGGAATGTCCGTAATAGAAGTGTCTCACAGAAGCAAGGAGTGGGAGGCCGTGATGAACGAGTGCCGTGCCCTCTGGAAAGAGCTTCTCAACATTCCCGACGGATACAGCGTCCTCTTCCTCGGCGGCGGTGCATCCCTCCAGTTCCTCTATGTCGCCATGAACCTCCTCGAGAACAAGGCCGGTTACCTGGAGACAGGTGTATGGGCCAAGAAGGCTCTGAAAGAGGCAAAGGGCATCGGAAATGCTTATGCAGTTGCTTCCTCAGCCGACAAGAACTACACCTATATCCCCAAAGGATATGAGATCCCCACTGACCTCGACTACTTCCACATCACAACCAACAACACCATCAAGGGTACCGAGATCCATGAGGACATGGACTGCCCCGTGCCCCTCGTAGCCGATATGTCATCCGATATCATGAGCCGTCCCGTGGACGTTTCCAAGTATGCCCTGATCTACGGTGGTGCCCAGAAGAACGTAGGTCCTGCCGGAGTGGTATTCGTTATCGTAAAGGACGAGATTCTCGGCAAGGTTTCCCGCTATCTGCCCACCATGCTCGACTACCGTACACACATCGAGGGCGAGTCCATGTTCAACACCCCTCCTGTATTCTCCATCTTCGTTATGACCGAGACCCTGAAGTGGGTTAAGGCTCAGGGCGGCGTGAAGGCCATGTACGAGCTCAACAAGAAGAAAGCCGGCATGCTCTATGACGAGATCGACCGCAACTCCCTCTTCGTAGGTACAGCCGCCAAGGAGGACCGCTCCCTGATGAACGTATGCTTCGTAATGGCTCCCGGCCATGAGGACCTCCAGGACGAGTTCCTCGCATTCGCAAAGGAAAAAGGCATGGTAGGCATCAAGGGCCACCGTTCAGTCGGCGGATTCCGCGCCTCCATCTACAACGCCTGCCCTATCGAGGCAGTAGAGGCTCTGATCGCCTGCATGCAGGAGTTCGAGAAAATGCACAAATAATTAAACTCCGTAACCCCGGCATATCCACATCATAACCGGACTGCCGGGGTTCGGTTTTTTCAATAGCTTATAATCAACATTTTAAAATATTCACAATGAAAGTTTTAGTAGCAACCGAGAAACCTTTCTCAAAGGTAGCCGTCGACCAGATCCGCGAAATCGTGGAGAAAGGCGGTCATGAGCTTGCAACTCTTGAAAAATACACCGATGTCAAGGACCTTTATGCAGCCGTAGCCGATGCAGACGCTCTTATCGTGCGTTCCGACAAGGTAACCAAGGAAGTCATTGCTGCCGCACCCAAGCTGAAGATTGTAGTCCGCGCCGGCGCCGGTTATGACAATCTCGACCTGGCAGCCTGCACCGAGAGAGGCATCGTAGCCATGAACACTCCCGGACAGAACTCCAACGCCGTGGCCGAACTCGCTATCGGCATGATGATCTACATCTCCCGTAACCAGTTCACTCCGGGCACAGGCTCAGAGCTCAAGGGCAAGACCCTCGGTATCCAGGCTTACGGCAACGTCGGCCGTCTGGTAGCCGCTCACGCAAAGAGCTTCGGTATGAAGATCATGGCCTTTGACCCCTTCGTACCAGCTGACAGGATCCAGGCTGACGGAGTCGAGGTAGCCGCCTCACTCGAGGACCTCTATGCAAAGAGCGACTTCGTATCCCTGCACATCCCTGCCACCAACGAGACCAAGGGCTCCATCGGATATGCCCTCCTGTCAAGAATGCCCAAAGGAGGCTGCCTCGTGAACACTGCCCGCAAGGAAGTCATCAACGAGCCCGAACTCGTAAAGGTGCTCGAGGAGAGACAGGACCTGAAGTACATCACCGACATCGCCGCCGGCAACCAGGCCGAGCTCAACGAGAAGTTCGGCAAGAGAGTCTTCGCTACCCCCAAGAAGATGGGTGCCGAGACCGCCGAGGCCAATATCAACGCGGGAGTAGCAGCAGCCAACCAGATCTGCGACTTCTTCGCCACAGGCAACCGCAAGTTCCAGGTAAACAAATAGCAAATAGGAGAGAAACAATATGGTAAAAGTAAAACCTTTCGCAGCTATCCGCCCTCCCAAGGCCATCGTAAAGGAAGTGGCCGCCCGTCCGTACGACGTGCTCAACTCCCAGGAAGCCAAGGCTGAGGCAGGCGAGAAGTCCCTCCTTCACATCACCAAGCCCGAGATCGACTTCGACCCCATCATCGACGAGCACTCACAGCAGGCCTATGACAAGGCTGTCGAGAACTTCAAGAAATGGCAGGAAAAAGGCTGGCTCGTGCAGGACAAGAAGGAGTGCTACTATGTCTACGCTCAGACCATGAACGGCCGCACCCAGTACGGTATCGTGCTCTGCGCCAACGTAGACGACTACCTGACAGGCAAGATCAAGAAGCATGAGCTCACCCGCAAGGACAAGGAAGAGGACCGTATGATCCACGTCCGCATCCAGAACGCCAACATCGAGCCCGTATTCTTCGCTTATCCCGACAACACCGAGATCAATGCCATCGTGAAGAAGTACACCGACGGCAAGCCCGAGTATGATTTTGTGGCACCTGACGACGGTTTCGGCCATCACTTCTGGATTATCGACAATGACGAGGATATCAAGAGGATCACCGAGATCTTCTCGACCATTCCCGCTTTCTATGTAGCCGACGGCCACCACCGTACAGCTGCCGCAGCACTTGTAGGCGAGGAGAAGCGCCGCCAGAACCCCAACCACAACGGTACCGAAGAATACAACTACTTCATGGCTGTGGTATTCCCCGAGAGCCACCTCAAGATTATCGACTACAACCGCGTTGTGAAGGATCTCAACGGCCTCACTCCCGAGCAGTTCCTCGAGAAGCTGGGCGCTGACTTCGAGATCAAGGACATGGGTACCGAGATATACAAGCCCAAGAACCTGCACAACTTCTCGATGTACCTCGGAGGCCACTGGTATTCCCTTACAGCCAAGAAGGGCACTTACGATGACAACGATCCCATCGGATGTCTCGATGTGACCATCTGTTCCAATCTTATCTTCGACAAGCTCCTCGACATCAAGGATCTCCGCACCTCGAAGCGTATTGACTTCGTAGGCGGTATCCGCGGACTCGGCGAGCTCAAGAAAAGGGTTGACTCCGGTGAGATGGCAGCAGCTTTCGCCCTCTATCCCGTATCCATGAAGCAGCTCATCAGGATAGCCGATACAGGCAATATCATGCCTCCCAAAACTACCTGGTTCGAGCCCAAGCTCAGGAGCGGACTGGCAATCCACAAACTGGAGCGATAGCGGGCGGCGCGTCAGAATGGGCAAGATGCACCACTGGTCTGACGCACCTCAGGAGAGGTAAAAATGTTAAGTGAGGCCGTAATCTGAACATTTCTGATACGGCCTCCTTTATTAATCGGAAAAACAAAAAAACAAACAGCACGGGATTGAAGATATTCATTAGTTCACTGATAATCAAAATATTAGCACTCAAAATGGTGCCGCGTTGGCATTTGAAACCGCGACACGGCACGTTCTGAATTTAGAAACACCTTATTATCAGGTATTTAAGAATGTCACACAATCCCCGGAAACAGATTAAATTTTCAGCAATGAAACCGACATTAGTAGTATTGGCTGCGGGCATGGGTTCCCGCTACGGCTCCCTGAAGCAGATGGACGGAGTCGGTCCCAACGGTGAGGCCATCATCGATTATTCGATATACGATGCCGTACGGGCCGGATTCGGCAAAGTGGTGTTTATCATCAGACATTCGTTTGAAAAGGAATTCCGGGAGATATTCACACCGGAACATTTCGGCGGGAAAGTAGAGATTGAATTCGTATTTCAGGAACTGGAATACCTGCCCGAAGGCTTCTCCGTACCTGAGGGCCGTGAGAAACCGTGGGGTACCTGCCACGCAGTAATGATGGCGGCTCCTGTAGTTGACACTTCCTTTGCTGTCATCAATTCCGATGATTTCTACGGACGCGAGGGCTATGCAGTGCTCGCAGACTATCTCCGTTCCGTTGAAGGTCAGAAGGGCAAGTACTCGATGGTGGGATATAACCTGCACAACACTCTGTCCGATTACGGTACGGTTTCACGTGGCGAGTGCCGTGTGGATGCCGACGGTAATCTCGTATCCATAGTAGAGCGTACGGCCATCGAGCGTGTGGAAGGTGGCCGGATTATGTACAAAGACGCAGAAGGTCTTCACCCTCTGGATGAGAATACGGTGGTATCGATGAACCTCTTCGGTTTCACACCGGATTTCTTTGCGGAGTCCGAGACTCTTTTCAAAAAGTTTCTCTCCGATCCCGCAAACATGGCCAATCCCAAGGCAGAATTTTTCATACCTCTGTGCGTCAATCAGCTGATCAATGAGGGTAAGGTTTCCTTAAAAGTCCTCAACAGCGATGCCCAGTGGTTCGGTGTAACCTACAAGCAGGACAGGCCCTATGTAGTGGAGCGCATTGCCCGCCTGATAGCTGACGGAGTCTATCCGGAGCATCTGTGGAAGTAGGCTGTTGTCGCTGACTGGTCCTGAAGGTGGTGTGAAAAAATATTTTTTTGTTGAAAAATCTAAATGTCAAAGGATATGGGATACTTGAGAATATTGGCACTGGCTGCTGTTTCAGCGTTTTTTGCCGGGCAGTTCACCGCTGCTGCACAGGATGGGGGCGTGCAGAAGAGGATTGATGAGCAGATGGCAGGATATGACTTCAACAGGGCATTGATCGGACTGGACAGTATGATAACGGTAGATGTGAATGACTCATTGGCAGTTGCGGCTTTGACTACGGAAGAGAGGAGTCTCCAGAAGTGGGTACAGGGCAGGAGGGCGCAGTGCCTGCGGAAGCTCTACCGCTTCGATGAGGCGGTGGAGGCGCTGGGGGCCGTGATTGCACTGGACCGGGCGGCCAATCCGGTACCGGTGATGGCGGAGATAGCCGACTGCAATATCCAGCAGGGCAATCTGACCGAGGCTCTTGAGATCTACAGTCTCATAGCCATGATAGATCCGGCCAACCTTTATTATAGAATACAGAAAACTGTTCTGTACTACTACCTCGGGATGTACGAGGACTGCATTGCAAGTGCCGAATCCGTCATGGCGACGAACAGCGTCCCCACAATAATCTCGCTCGCAGGAGACTGCTGGAACGTGCTCGGCCAGCCGGACTCGGCCTTGGTTCATTACCGTGAGGCACTGACGGTCAATCCATACAATGTCAATGTCATAGACAAGATATCGGGAATCCTGCTGGACAGGAAGGAATATGAAACCGTAATGCGGATAACGGACCGGTATCTGAAGCGGGACTCGTCACTTCAGGTTCTCGGTATCCAGGGCATGACTTACTATATAAGGAAACAGTATACGGAGTCACTGAGGATTTTCGAGCGGATGAGGGCACTCGGGGATTCGACATACAGTACGAATTTCTATTTAGGGCTGAATTATTTAGAGACAGATCCGCTCAAGGCTCTATATGCTTTCGAGGAGGCATACAAGGCGGATTCTACGAACATCGAAGGAGTGTACCAGTATGCCTGCATCCTCGGCCGCATGACAACAAGGGACTCCCTGACCCGGAAAATGTTCGACAAGGCCATCGGCATGATGCAGCCGGATCCTAAAGTCATGTACAGGTTCTACGCATCATACGGAGACTGGCTGATCCGGAAGGAACGTTTCGAGGAGGCCCGTGACATGTACATGACCGCAAGAGGCTATGATCCGGAACGGCTGACCGTACTTCCATCCCTCGGATACTGTTACGAGCGCCTTAAAGACTGGAAAAACGCCGCTGAATACTATCGGGAATTCATAGATCGCTCGGAGAACAGGGAAAGCGATGTCTATGAGTTTACAAAAGAAGCCCTCGACTACGTCAACGGCAAGCTGTTCATGACAGAAGAACAACTGGACTGAAATTTTTGTAAATTTGCAGTTTAACATTCAAACTGCATTTTTATGGCCGTAACTGTCTTCCTGCTTGTCTCCGCTATTGTTATCGTCCTGTGCGTCATACTTAACAACATATCCAACAAGATCGGCATCCCCATGCTGCTGGCATTCATCCTGCTGGGTATGGTTTTCGGCTCTGACGGAGTAGTAAAGATAGCATTCGACAATTTCGGCATCACCGAAAACATCTGTACCGTCGCCCTGATCTTCATAATGTTCTACGGCGGATTCGGCACCAGATGGAAAGAGGCCAGACCGGTAGTCGTAAAAGCAGGGATACTGTCCACGGCAGGTGTCGTTCTCACGGCCGGACTCACAGGGTTGTTCTGTCACTATGTGCTCAAAATGCCGGCAGAACTCGGTTTTCTCATAGGCGCAGTACTCAGTTCCACTGATGCCGCATCGGTATTCTCCATCCTGAGATCAAGGAAACTGGGTCTCAAGAACAACACAGCATCGCTGCTTGAGATAGAGAGCGGAAGCAACGACCCATGCTCGTACATGCTCACAGTCATCATGATAGCTGTCATAGAAGGCACCACATCCGGCGGACGCATAGCATACATGGTATTCGCCCAGATAGTTTACGGGGCCGCCATCGGACTTGCAATAGCTGTCGGCTCGGTATGGCTGATGAAGCGGTTCCGTTCATCCACAGCCGGATTCGACACCTTGTTTGTCCTGGCCGTCGCCCTTTTTTCCTACACAATCCCCAATCTTGTGGGAGGCAACGGCTACCTGAGCGCCTACATCGTCGGCATCATCCTCGGAAACTCCAACATAAGAGGCAAAAAATCCCTGGTCCCGTTTTTTGACGGACTCACCAACCTTATGCAGATCATCATATTCTTCCTGCTGGGTCTGCTGTCATTTCCGTCACAGCTGCCTGCGGTCGCCATTCCGGCAATACTCATCGCACTGTTCATGACATTCATAGCCAGGCCCGCGACTGTATTCGCAATCATGAGTCCGTTCAAATGCAAATGGAGACAGCAGATGCTCGTATCCTTCGTGGGCCTGAGAGGAGCCGCCTCAGTAGTGTTCGCAATAATGGCCCTGCCGGCTTCCAGACAGCTCACCGGCAACGAGTACGACCTGTTCAACATAGTGCTGATGATAGTCCTTCTGTCCATCTCCCTGCAGGGCTCGCTGATACCGGCAGTGGCAAGAGGCCTGAAAATGACCTCCAGCGAGGAGGACATTCTGAAAACATTCACAGACTACTCGGACAATATGGACGTGAGCTTCGTACAGTTGAACATATCCGAGCATGACCCGTGGAACGGAAAGGTGATAAAGGACCTCCCCATACCGAGAGACACAATCATCGCAGCCATTCTCCGTAACGGCAAGGCCATAGTACCGAGCGGCAGGACGAAAATCCAGGCGGATGACACAGTCATCATGAGTGCCCGGGACTTCGATGACGAGAATATCATACGGCTCTCGGAGCGGAAAATAGAGAAAGGCAATGAATGGATAGGCAAGAAAGTGTTCCAGTACTCCCCTGACAGCAACGAGGTAATCGTGCTCATCAAACGCGGCAGCCGGGCCATCATTCCCCGAGGCAATACCGTAATCCACAAAAACGACGTGATGGTAATCAACAAGATCCGCAGGGAGTCCCTTCAATGACAACAATAAAAGCAAACAACATACAACAACGTAACGTTATGGAAAAGGCAAAAGTTTATTTCACTGACCTGCACACATCCACCAAGATGCCTCTCGTGCAGAAAATGGTGGCTGTGGCCAAGGCCGCCGGTATAGAGTAAGATAGATTTCAAGGACAAGTTCACGGCCATCAAAATGCATTTCGGAGAACCTGGCAACCTGGCATTCCTGCGGCCCAACTATGCGGCCGGAATGGCAGACCTCATCCGCTCCCTTGGGGGCAAGCCGTTCCTGACCGATGCCAACACGCTGTACTCAGGAGGACGCTCAAACGCCGTAGACCACTTAGCCAGCGCAATGGAGAACGGGTTCAACCGCATCAGTGCAAAATGCGATGTCATCATAGCCGACGGGCTCAAGGGCACAGAATGCCGCGAACTGCCCGTAAACGGCGGTACTTACTGCAAGACCGCAAAGATAGGCTCCGCAATAGCGGATGCCGACGTCCTGATAGCCCTTTCACATTTCAAGGGACATGAGCAGACCGGATTCGGCGGCGCCCTCAAGAATATGGGAATGGGCTGCGCCAGCGTAGCCGGCAAGCTCGAGCTGCACTCGTCATCCAAGCCAGTGGTCAAGGTGGAAAACTGCCGCTGCTGCGGTATCTGCGTAAAACACTGCGCACATGACGCCATACATATTGAAACGACAGATACCCCCAACCATTCCGGAAAGAACATCGCCGCCGTCATAGACTACGACAAATGCGTAGGTTGCGGACAGTGCGTTGCGCTCTGCCAGTTCGAGTCCGCCGTACTGAAGGACTGGGACACCTCCGAGACCCTGAACGGAAAGATCGCCGAATACACAAAGGCCATCGTTGACACCAAACCTTGTTTCTACATCAACTTCATAGTCAACGTATCCCCTGAATGCGACTGCTGGAACCACAATGACGCCGCCATCGTACCCGATCTCGGCATAGCGGCCTCATTCGATCCCGTGGCACTCGACCAGGCCTGCGCCGACATGGTAATGGCCGCCCCTGCCCTGCCCGGCAGCAAGCTCGACAAGTCCCATCATCACGAAACTCTATGCGGTGAGGACAAGTTCCACATCCTCCACCCGGACACAAACTGGCAGGCCGGTCTCGAACATGCCGAAAAATTAGGCATAGGCACCCGCCGCTACGAACTCGTCACCATCTGACCCGCAGTAAATGGCAGAGATCAGAAAGAACTCGGCGAAGGCATGGATCATGGCCGCAAGACCCATGACCCTTGCCGGAGCTGCGGCTCCGGTGACAATGGGAGGAGGCTGCGCATGGGCCTGGATGACGGAACACATGGAGACGGCAGTGGCCGGAATCAACTGGCCCGTCCTCGCACTGTGCATGCTTTTCGCCTGGATAATGCAGGTCGACGCCAATTTCATAAACGACTATTTCGACTTCAGGAAAGGACGTGACACAGAAAAAAGGCTGGGCCCGAAAAGAGCCTGCGCCCAAGGCTGGATCACTCCGTCGGCCATGAAGACCGGCATCATGATAACGACAGTACTCGCCTGCATCTCCGGTGCCCCGCTGATAATCGCCGGAGGCTGGTGGATGCTTGCTGTCGGTGCTGTATGCATTCTGTTCTGCTTCCTCTACACAACAGTGTTCTCCAGAATCGGACTCGGGGACTTGCTGGTACTGGTCTTCTTCGGCATTGTCCCTGTCGGTTTCACCTTCTACCTGCAGACCGGAACCTGGACTTTCGGGACAACCCTTGCAGGCATGGCATGCGGTATGGCCGTGGACTGCCTGCTGATGGTCAACAACTACAGAGACAGGGCCGAAGATGCCGTCCAGGGCAAAAAGACCATTGTGGTAAGACTCGGAGGAGAATGGGCCGTCATCCTATATTATGCCCTCGGACTGGCGGCGACCTTGCTCGCAGGAGCTTCCATAGCCGTTTCCGGCCCGGCATGGCATGCCTCCCCCCTGCTGCTCTATGCGATACTGCATCTGACAACCTCCCGACATATCAGCCGCACGGACGGAGAAGCCCTGAATCCATTCTTAGGAAGGACTTCCCGTAACTTTTTCATACTTTCCATATTGTATGCGGCCGGGTGCATGATGTAACACACATTTTTACAGGACAAGGTACATTTTTTGCAGGAGTGGGGCAAATTAGCATATCTTTGTACAATTATGCAGATTAACATCCCTACTGAAAACATCTCCAAGGCTTACCGCAGGGTAGCCGGGAACGTAAAGAAAATAAGAAAATGGCCCAAATGGGCATGGTACGTAATATTGGGCGCAATCGTGGTATCCGTCACCGTCCTGATAATCCTGACGTGGCCAGAACCGCCTGCACCGGACTATCCCGTGGTGGAAGTCCAGCCGGTAGTCATTGACGATGTGGAAATCTACGGCGAATACGCCGGCAAGATCAGCGCACAGCAGTTCGTGGAAATACGGGCCAGAGTCGAGGGATATCTGGAGGAGATGCTTTTCGAGGAAGGAAGCTATATAAAGAAAGGCCAGGTGCTGTTCGTCATTGACCCGAAAGTATACAAGGCCAGCGTAGAGAAGGCGAAGGCACAGCTGAACAAGGACAAGGCCCTTGAACTCAAGGCCGAGAGGGACCTGGAACGTATACGGCCGCTATTTGAACAGAATGCGGCCAGCCGTCTTGACCTCGACAACGCGATAGCCTCGTACGAAAGCGCAAAGGCCGAAGTGGCCATGAGTCAGGCCGACCTCACCCAGGCCGAGATTGCATTGGGCTACACGACTGTACGTTCCCCTATTTCAGGTTTCATCAGCGAAAGGAATGTGGATCTCGGTACCCTCGTAGGTCCAGGAGGCCGTTCTCTTCTGGCCACAATGGTGAAAAGCGACACCGTGCAGGTGGACTTCAGTATGACCAGTCTCGACTACCTCAAGAGCAAGGAGCGTAACGTAAACCTCGGACAGCAGGATACAGCGAGAAACTGGAACCCGTACGTGACCATCACCTTGGCTGACAACTCAGAGTACCCCCTGAAGGGATTCGTGGACTTCGCAGACCCGCAGGTGGACCCCAATACAGGTACATTCTCCGTCAGGGCTGAAATGCCCAACCCCGACCGCACCCTGCTGCCAGGCCAGATCACGAAGGTAAGACTGCTGCTTGACGTAAGGGAAGATGCGATTGTGGTTCCTACGAAGGCCCTCGTCATAGAGAAAGGCGGCGCCTACGTATTCGCCTGCCGCAGGGACAGCGTAGTTGAGAAAAGATTCATCGAACTGGGTCCGGAAATCGGCAACAACGTGGTCGTGGAACGCGGACTCGGCCCCGACGAGATGATTATCGTCGAAGGATTCCACAAGCTCAGCCACGGCCTGAAGGTGTCTCCCATAATAGTAGATCCCGAACGGATATCCGGCGGACAGGACCATGAAGGCCGTTTCTCGTTCAGCAATGACAGTACAAGTAATACAGCAGTAGAGGATGAAAAGTGATTTCTTCATAGACCGGCCGATATTCTCCACTGTCATATCCATCGTCATCGTGCTGGTGGGTCTCATAGGCCTGTTCCTGCTTCCTGTTGACCAGTATCCCGATATAGTTCCGCCGGTAGTACAGGTTTCGGCTTCATATCCAGGCGCTGACGCGGAGACCGTTTCGCAGGCAGTAGCCACGCCCATCGAGCAGGAGCTCAACGGAACTCCCGGAATGCTCTACATGGACTCCAGAAGCACCAACTCAGGATCATTCACCGTTACAATAACATTCGACATCAACACCGACCCCGATCTGGCGGCCGTAGAGATACAGAACAGGGTAAAGCAGGCCGAGTCACGTCTTCCTGCGGAAGTGATACAGAACGGTATCTCCGTCGACAAGCAGGCATCAAACAAGCTCATGACCGTAACCCTGCTTTCCAGCGACCCCAAGTTCGATGAGGTGTACCTCAGCAACTACGCCACTCTCAACGTATTGGATATGCTGCGCCGTATACCGGGCGTAGGACGTGTGTCAAACGTGGGAAGCCGCTACTACGGTATGCAGATATGGGTACAGCCAGAAAGGCTGGCGAGTCTTGGACTTACGGTCCAGGACATCCAGAATGCCATCAAGGAACAGAACCGTGAGTCAGCTGCCGGAGTTCTCGGCCAGCAGCCTATGAACGGAGTAGACGTGACTGTGCCTATCGTGGCTCAGGGAAGGCTTTCTACTGTAAGCGAATTCGAGGACATCGTACTCAGAGCCAATCCTGACGGTTCCATCATCCGTCTCAGGGACGTCGCAAGAGTGTCCCTCGAAGCCCAGTCATACAATACGGAGAGCGGCATCAACGGCGGAAACGCGGCTGTCATGGACATAAGAATGCTGCCCGGCATGAACGCAATGGAAGTGTCGGAGGCCGTCAAGAGCGCAATGGAAGAAATCAGCCGCAACTTCCCGGAAGGCATATCCTATGAGATTCCATTCGACATGACAGAATACATCTCCCAGTCCATTCACGAGGTGTACAAGACACTGTTCGAGGCCCTGCTGCTTGTGATCATGGTCGTATTCCTGTCCCTGCAGAGCTGGAGGGCGACACTTATCCCGGCCATAGCTGTCCCCATTTCGCTTATCGGCACGTTCGGTGTGATGCTGATCTTCGGGTTCTCGCTCAATACCCTGACGCTGCTCGGTCTTGTTCTCGCCATCGGAACCGTGGTGGATGACGCCATTGTGGTGGTCGAGAACGTGGACCGCATCATGAACGAGGAGAAACTGTCTCCGTATGAAGCCACCAAGAAAGCCATGAACGGACTTGGCAGTGCGCTTATCGCCATGTCCCTGGTACTCTGCGCCGTATTCATCCCTGTCAGTTTCCTGTCCGGAATCACCGGCTCCCTATACCGTCAGTTTACAATAACCATCGCCGTCTCTGTCATCATCTCCACCATCGTGGCCCTTACCATGAGCCCGGTGATGTGCGCCCAGTTCCTCAAGCCGAAGCAGGAAGGAGACGAGGAACGCAAGAATTTCGTATTCCGTGCAATCAACCGCTGGTTAGCCAAAGGAGAAACTGTATACGCACGTATAATACGGAAATTCCTCGCCAACTCAAAACGCTCGTTTGCGGCATTCGGCATCGCCCTCGTAAGCATCTGGGCCATGGCACAGATAGTACCGTCCAGCTTCCTTCCACAGGAGGACCAGGGATATTTCACCATAGAGCTCGAACTGCCTGAAGGAGCGACACTCGAAAGGACAAGGGAAGTGACTGAAAGGGCAATGGCATGGCTTCTCGATCAGCCGGACGTGAGATATGTGCTCAATGTGACAGGATCAAGCCCCAGACTCGGTACCAACCAGTCCCGAAGCCAGCTTACCGTCATCATGAAACCCTGGGAGGAGAGAGAGGATCCGGATCTCCCTGCATTCATGGAGAAAGTGTCAGAAGAAATGAGCAGGTATCCTGAGAGCAAGGTATACCTTACCTCGCCACCTGTCATCCCCGGCCTCGGTTCATCAGGCGGTTTCGAGATGTCGCTTGAAGCCCGTGGAGACATGACGTACGAGGAACTGCAGAGAGCGTCGGACACACTGGTCTATTACGCCTCGCAACGCAAGGAACTTTCCCGCGTCAGCAGCTCAATGCAAGGCGACATACCCAAGCTGTACTATGACGTGGACAGGGACAGGGCAAAGCTGCTCGGAGTGTCCGTATCCGACCTGTTCACTACCATGAAAGCATTCACCGGCTCGGTATACGTAAACGATTTCAACCTATTCAACCGTGTATACAGAGTGTACATACAGGCAGAGGAACCGTACCGCCAGTGGAGGGACAACCTCAACATGTACTTCGTCCGCGGCAATGGAGGTGCCATGATTCCGGTGACATCAATCGGAACCACCGAATACACTACGGGTCCCGGAACCATCAAGCGGTTCAACATGTACTATGCCGCAAACATCACCGGAGAGGCCGCCCACGGATACAGTTCCGGACAGGCCATGGACATCATGGAGGAGATAGTCCGGGAAAAACTTCCGGAAAACGTAGGCATCGAGTGGAGCGGACTGTCGTATCAGGAGAAACAGCAGAGCGGTCAGACGGGACTCGTGCTGGCTCTCGCCTTCCTCTTCGTATTTCTTTTCCTGGCCGCACAGTATGAAAGCTGGTCAGTGCCTATCGCCGTCATCCTGTCCCTACCTATTGCCTGCGTAGGCGCATTCCTGGCCATACTGGTGTTCGGCATGGAGAACAACGTCTACTTCCAGATAGGTCTCGTCATGCTGATAGGTCTGGCTGCGAAAAACGCCATCCTGATTGTAGAATTCGCAAAGGACGAGGTAGCAAAGGGCAAGGATATCGTGGAGGCAGCAATACAGGCTTCGGAGCTGCGTTTCCGACCTATTGTGATGACCTCCCTTACATTCATCCTCGGTATGCTGCCCCTCGTACTGGCTTCAGGCCCCGGATCAGCAAGCCGTCAGGGCATTGGCGTCGGAGTATTCTTCGGAATGATTGCCGCCATCACCGTCGGCATTGTATTCGTACCATTTTTCTTTGTATGGATCTACCGGCTTAAAGAGCGTTTATCCAAGAAAAAGAGACTTAAAGCATGAGACATACTGTTAGATACATGTCTGTCGCGGCATTAATGACCGCAGCAGCAATACTGATACAGGGATGCGGCATGGCCGTCCGCAAATGCGTCGATCCACAACTGGACATCCCCGATACAATAATCCCCGGAGGTACTGCGGACTCACTCTGCATAGCCGACCTGGAATGGTCCGAGATATTCGCCGATCCGCTGCTGAAAGACCTGATAGAAAAGACTCTCGAGAACAACAGAGACATGCTTGCAGCCACATCCAGAGTAAAGGAGCTCGAGAGGATGCACCGCGTAGTCAGGGCAGACCAGTTCCCGTCCTTCAATGCCAGAGGCTATCTGGACCAGGAGAACTATCAGTACACAGATGCGGCCCCCGTCAAGGACAATGAGTTCGGTCTGAAGGCCGCCATCTCCTGGGAAGTGGACCTGTTCGGCAGCCTCAGATGGGCCAACAGGGCAGCCATGGCCGAATATCTCTCCTCAGTAGAGTCCCAGAGAGCCATGCAGATGACCCTCATAGCTGCTGTGGCCACAGCCTATTTCGAGCTTACCGCCCTCGACAACGAGCTGGACATCGTGCTGAGAACACTCGATACCCGCCGGGAAAATGTCCGTCAGGCAAAGCTCCGCTTCGACGGAGGTCTCACGACCGAAATACCTTACCAGCAGGCGCAGGTGGAGTATGCGAGCACCGCATCCATGATTCCTGACCTTCAGAGAGACATTGAGCTAAAGGAGCATGAGATATCCCTGCTTGCAGGCGAATTCCCTACGAGTATCGAAAGATCCCTGATAAACACCCACGACCAGTTCCCCAACCTTATGCACGTAGGGGTAGCATCCGACCTGCTCAAACGCAGACCTGACCTCATGGCCGCCGAACAGGACATGAAAGCCGCAATGGCAGAAGTCGGTGTCGCATGGGCCGACCGTTTCCCAAAACTGTCCATCTCACTCACGGCAGGAGTGGAGAACAATACTTTCGTAAACTATTTCACAGGTCCTTACTGGTATCCCATAGCATCACTGACATCTCCGCTGTTCGCCTTCGGCAAGAACAAGGCACGCTATCAGGCTGCCATAGAAGCATACAATCAGGTCAGATACCAGTATGAACAGAAAGTTCTGGAAGTATTCAAGGAAGTCAATGACGCAGTAACCTCCTACACATCGGCCCGCGAAAAAGTGACTTTGATGAACAATCTCAAGGAAGCATCCCGAAAATATGTCGAACTGGCCCTGTTCCAATACCAGAACGGCTATATCAACTACATAGACGTGCTGGACGCACAGCGAAGCTACTTCAACGCCGAAATAGACTACAGCAACGCCGTAAGAGATGAGTTTCTGGCCATCATAAACCTGTACAAGGCCCTCGGCGGCGGCTGGAGCACACCCGAAGAAGAAGACACGTCAGGCAACAGCAAGAAATCCGGGAAATAATCCACCGGCAGCGATTGCGGTAAGCCGGAACCGACGCCGCAGTGCGACAGGGACAGCGTTTCAATCAGTCGTGCATGATCCACCACTGCCTCAGGTGGCTGTATCCCATGCGCCCATGCATACGGACTCATGCACAGCCACAGTTACTATGTCCAGCACATCATCCAAGCGTATTCCATTCATTATCAAGTAAATAGATTTTAACAGCTTGCTGGACCCCCAGCATTTCGCCCCAAAACAGCCATTTTACCCCAAGTCCAGCAGGTATCGTTTTTCAAAAAAATTGACTATCAAGCACTTCTATAAGCAACTCCTGCTGGACATCACCTCAGTATCTTCACCAGCGGTCCGATGACTCACTTCCTGAAAAACAGTTCTCAATGACTGCAGCACTCTTCCAGAAAGTAACGCTGCGAATCGCCCTTTATGCACGCAATACTCTCCACAAGCACTAAATCCGAACTGCAAAACTAATTCCAATCATCTTCAATGTCACCGCCGATATCAATCCCTATCTGATCTGGGTTTGAATTGATTGTCAGCGACAGAGTATGCTGCATCCCGGGTTTGAACTGGAAAGTGTCTTCCAGAAGATAGGACACTCCGCCGGTAATGATCTCTACAAACGGACGGCGGGTCTCAAGTTTCTGCGGAACGATGATGGCCTCGTAAGTGTCGTTATCAACTTTACGCGCACGTATGGTTGCCATCTCTCCGAACATATTCTTTGTCACAGAGCCTGTAGTAAAGTCGATGGTGGCTGTCGGCACTGTACTGTGAATATACACCTCAGCGTCCTCCGGGAATTCCCCCTCATAGGAAGGTCCCTTGACCAGCTGAATCACCATCTTGCTCATACAGTGGCGGAACTGGAGCGGGACAGTCTCTGTGGACTGGTCCACGCCAGTGACTTTACACCACAGAAAGTCCGATGCCTCATAACCGCTGAGCTGACCGTCACTCTCAGGGGTGGACTGATCCAGCATTACCGAGAACGGATTGCTGTCAATGGACTCCGGGGTCATGTAGGGATAGTAACCGTACACATCCATCAGACCCTCGCCCCAGAATATCCTACGGGTGGGGGTTCCACAAAGTACCGTCGGATATGACGGAAACATTATTGGCCCAGTTCCGGATTTTCACTATTTTTGTGCATAAATTCTGACAGACATGGTACAATTCAAAGACAAGACCCTGCTCATAACCGGCGGCGGCACTGGAATAGGCGAGGCCATCGCCTGCCAGTTCGCACAAAGAGGGACAAATGTAATACTCACCGGACTCGGGGAAGAGCAACTGACGAAGGTGGAGGAACGCTGCCGCCAGTACGGTGTGAAAGCCTGGCACCGGGAGGTAAACCTCGAGGATCCGGTCTCAATCGACGCAATGGTCGAATATGTCGGCAGCCTCGGTGTCAAACCGGACTTCTTTGTCCTCAACGCCGGCATCTCCCAGAGGGCCCTTACCCTCGACTGCGACATCTCTTTGGACCGCAAGCTGATGGAAATAAACTATTTCGGCGGCATATACATCATCAAGAAATTCAAGGAGCACCTGAAAACCGCTTCCGAAATACACATAGCCGTCACCACTTCCATCTCCGGTCTCTTCGGCTTCCCGCTCCGCTCGGCCTACTGTGCCTCGAAACACGCCCTGTTCGGCTTCTATGAGTCTCTTGAACTGGAGTACCCCAACATAAAGGTCACCTTCCTCATCCCCGGCCGCATCCGCACCGAGATATCCAAGAGTGCCCTGCTCGCCTCAGGAGAGAAGTTCGCCAAGATGGACCCCGGCCAGGCAAACGGCATGGACGTGACCAAATGCGCCAAAGTGGCCATCAAGGCCATAGCCAAGGAAAAACACAAGAAACTCATCGGCGGCAAGGAACTGCTGATGGCGTACTTCTACAAATACACCCCCTGGCTCTTCTACATCCTGGCCAGGAAAGTATCGGCACATTGACCATTCAAGAATACAATCAAGAGCAATATGGATAAAATCATCTGTGGCATACAGCAGGTAGGCATCGGCGTAAGGAATGTCGCCGAGTCGTGGAAATGGTACAAGGACAATTTCGGCTTCGACACCAAGATATTCGGAGCCGAGGGCGTGGCCGAAAGGATGCTGCCCTACACCGGAGGAAAGCCCCAGCCCCGGTACGCCATTTTGGTATACAACCTACGCGGAGGCGCCGGCTTCGAGGTCTGGGAACCCCGTGGCAGAGAATTGAACTATGTCAGCTTCGAGCCGGCTCTCGGAGACCTCGGCATCTACGCCTGCAAGATCAAGTCCCGCGACGTGCAGGCCGCATACAGGCAACTGAGCAAGGCGCAAGGCGCAAGCATCCTCACTCCAGTGACCAAAAGCCCGGCAGGCAAGGAGCATTTTTTCCTCTACGACCCCTGGAACAACCTGTTCGAAGTCGAGCACGACACCTACGTCTTCATCGACGAGGACAAGAACCTCGGTGGCGGCAACGGTGCCACAGTCGGAGTCTCCGACATGGACCGCTCCATAAAATTCTACTCCACCCTGATGGACTACGACAAGGTCGAATACGATGTGACCGGAGTCCAGACTGACTTAAAGGGAGTTCCCGGCAGCCAATACCCACTGCGCCGCGTCCTGCTCTCCCGCAGCAAGCCTATCGAAGGGCCTTTGAGCGAGGTTATGGGGACATCCCATATCGAGCTGGTACAGCGCATACCCGAAGGATTCGACGTGCCTGCTCCGAGAAAGATCTACGAAGGCCGCTACTGGGGCGACCCCGGCTTCATACACCTGTGCTTCGACATCCGCAACATGGAGGCCATACGCGAGTGCGCCGAGGGACTCGGACACAGTTTCGTATGCGACGGAGGCCGCGACTTCAAGATGGGCGAGGCTGACGGACATTTCACCTACGTGGAAGACCCCGACGGCACCCTCATCGAGTTCGTGGAGACCTTCAAGGTGCCCATCCTGAAAAAATGGGGCATCTATCTCCACCTCGAGAAGCGCGACCCGCACAGACAGCTTCCCCGCTACATGACCCGGGCCCTGCGCTTCCTGCGTTCAAAATAAATCTGGAATGGAAGATAACAATAAGATACTTATATATACGGATAGCGACGGTCGTACAAAAATTGACGTAAAGCTTGAGGAGGATACATTGTGGCTTACACAAGCTCAGATGTGTGAGTTGTATCAGACCAGTAAATCCAATATAAGTGAACATATTAAGCATATATTTGAGGAAGGGGAACTGCAAGAGGACTCAGTTGTTCGGAAATTCCGAACAACTGCATCTGACGGTAAGTCATATATGACAACCTTTTACAATCTGGACATGATAATTGCCCTCGGCTATCGTATCCGTTCCCTCATAGCAACCCGTTTCCGCCAATGGGCGACAAAGCGTCTGAAAGAATATATGATTAAAGGTTTCACACTTGATGATGAACGCTTGAAACAATTAGGTGGCGGAGGCTATTGGAAAGAGCTTCTGGAACGTATCCGGGATATTCGCGCCACCGAAAAAGTGTTTTATCGTCAGGTGCTTGAGATATATGCCACAAGTATAGATTACGATCCGCGAGCGTCTGTTTCGCAAGAGTTCTTCAAAAAAGTACAGAATAAGATACATTATGCAATACATGGTCACACTGCTGCAGAGTTAATCGTAGAACGTGCTGATGCCGAAAAGGATTTTATGGGATTATTTACCTTCAAAGGCAATCAACCTACTTTGGTTGAAGCCCGTACAGCTAAAAACTACCTGAATGAAAAAGAACTTCGCTCCATGGGACAATTAGTTTCAGGTTATCTGGATTTCGCGGAACGACAGGCTGAACGGGAACAAGTGATGACCATGAACGACTGGGCGAATTATCTGGACAGAATTCTTACCATGTCAGGAGAACAACTTTTGCCGGATAGTGGCAAAGTATCACATTCAGAAGCGATGGAACATGCCACAAACGAATATCGGAAATACAAGCAGCGCACACTCAGCGATGTGGAAAAAGACTATCTGGACGCTATTAAACGCATTCAGGATATAGGGAAATGAAGATTGAAAATAAATTAAACAAACATTTTCTTGCATTGTTCCCGACATATGCATATATTTGCGGGCCTTTTCTCGAGAAGATAAGGAGGTTTTAATTATTAATCGTTTAATAACCTGTTAAGTAATGGCAGTTAAAATTCGTTTATCACGCCACGGAAAGAAGAATCATGCATTCTTCCACATCGTAGTGGCTGACATCCGCGCTCCCCGTGACGGACGCTACATCGAGCAGCTCGGAACCTACAATCCCAACACCAATCCCGCATCCATCAAGATCAATGCAGAACGGGCTCTTTACTGGCTCGGTGTAGGTGCACAGCCTACCGACACCTGCCGCCGCATACTCTCCTACGAGGGTATTCTGCTGAGGAAACACCTCAACGGAGGAGTGGCCAAAGGTGCTATAAGCCAGGAAGTGGCAGACCAGAGATGGAATGCATGGAAAGCCGAGAGAGACGCCAAGATCGAGTCCAAGAAGCAGAATCTCAAGAAGACTGACAATGAGACCCGCCGCGAACTCTTCAACGCCGAGGCAAAGGTAAACCAGGAAAGAGCTGAGGCAATCAGCAAGCGCAAAGCCGAAGAGGCTGCCGCAAAGGCAGAGGCAGAGGCCAAGGCAAAAGCTGAGGCAGAAGCCGCAGAGGCTGCTGCAAACGCTGAAAACGCAGCTGAGGAGACCGAAGCCAAAGCTGAGTAGCGGAACGATGTTTCCGGCTGAAGATACATTGATTCAGGCAGCCAGGATAGTCAAGTCCTACGGCACTGACGGAGATGTACTCATATCCTTTCCTGAGGAGATGCTGGAAATATTACAGAAAGATGAACCGGTATGGCTGTTCTATGACAACCTGCCGGTTCCTTTTTTCATACATGACATACGTCTCAAAGGCAGACGCAAGGCTGTCGTCCATATAGAAGACATTGACTCCGCAGAAGACGCCGAAGAGGCCGCTGGCAAGGAGATATACATTGACCCGTCCCTATACCCTGAACTGAGTCTCCTGCACGAAGGACATCTGCTGCCCGGAGAGAGTGACGGAGGACTCACTACAGGCGATCTGGCCGGTTTCACCCTGCTTACCCATGACGGACACAAAGCCGGAATCATTTCCGATGTATTTGACTTCTCCGGCAACATATGCCTCGAATTGTCAGAGACCAATACACTTGTGCCATTCCACGATGACCTCGTAGTAGAAATCGACCCTGCCGGTCACACTATCACACTTCGTGTGGACAACGGACTGCTGTAACACACCAGACAACTGTCAAATTACGGGCGCAACAGGACTTATCGGCTTACAACCACATACAGGGAAGCACCTGCTATCACTCGAAACGGCGGATGATACCACAGGCTATAGCGACCTTCTCATCCAGAAGTTTTCTTGAGACAGCCTCGCAGATGAAACGAAGATAAGGCTCCGTGTTGGAGGGACGGATATTGAACCACCAGTCAGAAAACTCCACCCGGTAACCGTCGAAGTCCATCACGGCAGAAGGTGTCTCCTCAGCAGTGAAATATCCGCGCACGGCATCCATAGCCGCCTGTTTGTCAGCCACACGAAAATTGATCTCCCCCGAACTGCAGTATCCGGATATTCCGGAAACAAGCTGCGACAGGGTCCGGCCCCGGCGCTTGAACTCCGCTATGATATCCAGCACTATAAGGGATGCCATGATGCCGCTGTCGGAATAGAAGAAATCCTTGAAATAGTAATGGCCTGCCAGTTCTCCCCCGAAAAGTCCGTCTATCTCGCGCAGTTTAGGGGCCGCATAAGCCCGTCCTACCCTCCAGGTGTGCATTTCCACACCCATCGGAGCCAGGTACTCGCCTACTGCCTTGGAACTCCGTATATCCTGCAAGGCTCTCGCGCCATTGATCTGTCCGGCCTCCTTCATGGCCAGACGCATCCTCGCAGCAGGACTGGTTCCGACACCTTCCACGAAAAAATGTCCCATCAGGGCTATCACCAAATCAGGAGAGATGAACTTCCCTTTTTCGTCCACGAACATCACTCTGTCCGCATCCCCGTCGTAGATGACACCTACGTCGCAGCCACCGGCAACGACATGCTCTCTCAGCATGGCCGTATTCTCCGGGACCAGCGGGTTAGGCTCGTGACATGGGAAATTTCCGTCCAACGTGTCGCATATATACTCTACCGATGATGGAAGAAGCCGCTTTACGAACAGTGAGGACATGCCGTTGGAAAGATCCGCACAGATACGCAGACCAGAAAGGTCTCCTGAATACTGCCTCTGGAAAGCCACATACTCGTCCCGGAGATCCAGCGCATGGACCCTGCCCCTTGAGGCAGCGTCTACCGGCACACACGGACGGCCCTCACGGATCCACGCTTCTATCGTTCCCAGCCCGGTGTCGTAACCGACCGGCAGTGCATTCTCTCCCGACACCTTGAGTCCGTTGTCGTCTTTCGGATTATGTGACGCCGTAATCTGCACCGAGGCCCTGAATCCCTTTGCCGCCGTGGCATAATAAACATACGGTGTCGTGGCCAGTCCCAAATCGTAGACATCGGCTCCGGCATCCGTCAGTCCCTGAAGCAACGCCTCGTGAATCTCCGGTGAAGACAGACGCATGTCCCTTCCCACCGCGACCTTGCGGCAGCCCAGAAGTTCCGGCAGGAAAAATCCCGTCCTGTACACAGTGTCCCGGTCGAAATCCACTCCGTACCGTCCCCTGATATCGTATGCATGAAAAGCTCCCATGACGCAGTCCCCCGTTCGCTATTTCTCCAGTTTGGTCCTGTATGAAGTGCGGGCCTTGCCCCTTGCGATGTTGTGCAGTCTTGCAGATATCATCTTGCGCCGTATCGGAGCTACCCTGTCAGTGAACAGATGCCCGTCCAGATGATCCATCTCATGCTGCACCATACGGCAGGCGAAACCGTCCAGTTCCTCCTCCACTTCATTTAGTCCGGCATCATGGTAGCGCACCCTGATCTTTTTCGGACGCACCACATTGCAATGGACATCAGGCACACTCAGGCATCCTTCGCTGTAATCTGCGGTTTCTTCGCTCTCCTCCAGCACCCGGGGATTGATCATCGCCCTCCTGAATCCTTTGAGTTCGGGATATACGTCAGCCACGTCACTGCCGTCCACAACAAGAATCCTGCGGCTATCCCCGACCTGAGGTGCAGCCAGACCGACCCCGTCCGCATTGTACATGGTCTCGAACATGTCCGCTATGTATTTTGAAAGTTCTTCCTTATCGATGTTCTCGATATCAACGTCCTGCGCGACTTCCCTGAGCACGCCGGAACCGTAAATGTAAATAGGCAATATCATGATATACTGTGTTTATCTATTCCTGTCCGGCCGGTCCAGATACGTCTGCAGGATGATAGCCGCACTTATCTTGTCCACCACGGCCTTGTCCCTGCGGTCCATCTTCCTCATGCCGCCGTCTATCATCGCCCTGTGCGCCAGTACGGACGTGAAGCGCTCATCCTCACATACCACCGGAATGTCCGGAAAATTTTTCTTGAGCCTCTTTATAAACTCATCCACAAACCGTGCCGCTTCCGAGGGAGTATTGTCCAGATTCATCGGATAACCCACCACAAAGAGTGACACAGGTTCCTTGCCGGCAGCATATTGTTTGAGATATTCGATTATCTTTGCAGGCGGAACTGTTTCGAGCGGAGACGCGAACATACCCAGCGGGTCCGAGACGGCAAGTCCGATCCGCTTTTTGCCATAGTCGATTCCGATGATCCGATTCATTCCGCAAATGTAGTCAAATAATGTTGTCTTGAAGAACATATGTCAGGAAAAAAAAACAATAACGGGACCACAAAACGCCCGGCGAGGAAATATCTCTTCGCAATCCTCGACAATGAGACCCACGATTTTGAGTTCGCGGTAAGAGGCACGAAGCACGCCGCAGTCTCCGCAGTCATCGGCATCGTCGCTCTCGTCTGCGTCATAACTTTCTGTATTACCGCATTCACCCCTGTCAGACGCATCATACCCGGATACCCGTCGTATACGACCCAGAGAGAGGCCGTAGAAAACGCGGCGAAAGTAGATTCCTTAGAAGCACGCATGCGGCTGATAACATTGCAGCTCACAAACATACGCCGCATAATAGCCGGAGAGACCCCAGTCCCTATAGACAGTCTTCTGGCGAGACCGTCAGCAGGAATAGAAACGGCTGCGGCCGATCTAAGCGAGCACAGCGCCGACTCCATTCTCAGAGAGCGCATAGATTCCATAGAAAAATACAACCTGTACCCGTCCAGTTCAGAGCCCCAGCTCGAAGGCATGCTGTTCTTCCCTCCAGTAAAGGGCGTGGTGACAGAGCCCTACAATCCGGGGAAAGGCCACCCGTTCATCGACATCGCGGTCCAGAACAACAGTTCCGTATGCGCCGTGCTGGACGGTACGGTTATTGCCGCATACTGGAATGACGAGACCGGATACTGCCTCCACATACAGCACAGCAATGACCTTGTCTCCATATACAAGCACAATACGAAACTGCTGAAAAAGGCTGGAGATAAAGTGAGTGCCGGAACCACAGTGTCCCTCGCAGGCAACGCAGGGGACATCAGTACGGGTCCTCACCTGCATTTTGAGCTGTGGCACAAGGGAGAACCGGTAGATCCGGCTCTATACATCAATTTTTAACACAATTAAGACTCAGCAGATGGGAAAAAGAAGAATTGCGATACTCGGCTCCACCGGTTCTATTGGAGTCCAGGCATTGTCCGTTGTGAGAGAACACAGGGAACTGTTCGACATACAGCTTCTCACAGCCAACAACAACAGCCGCCTGCTCGTACAGCAGGCCATCGAGTTCAATGCAGCCTGCGCCATCATCTCCAACAAGGACTTGTATGAGGAGGTGCATGAAGCTCTCACCCCGCATGGCATCAATGTGTTCGCCGGCATGGAATCCATAGTAGACACCATGGCCACGGCCGGAAATATCGACATGGTGCTGTGCGCCGTCACCGGTTTCTGTGGACTTGAACCGATCCTGGCAGCCCTCCGCTCCGGGAAAGCCGTCGCGATTGCCAACAAGGAGCCGATAGTGGCAGCCGGAGGAATAATCATGCAGACTGCCTTGGAGAACAATGCCACCGTACTGCCGGTGGACTCCGAGCATTCCGCCATTTTCCAGTGCCTTCAGGGAGAGCATTCCCCCATTGAGAGAATATACCTGACAGCCTCGGGAGGCCCTTTCCTCAGAACTCCCCAGTCCGAACTGGCATACGTCACCGCCGCAGAAGCAGCTGTTCATCCGAGATGGAGTATGGGAAGGAAGATATCCATAGACTCCGCCACTCTGATGAACAAGGGCTTTGAGATGATAGAGGCCGGCTGGCTGTTCGGCGTGGACTGCTATAAAATCACTGTTGTGATACACCCGCAGTCAATAATTCACAGCATGGTGTCCTTCCAGGACGGTGCTGTACTGGCACAGATGAGCTCGCCGGACATGAGGCTGCCCATCCAGTATGCCCTGACTTGGCCGGACAGAATGCCGCTCGACATACCGCGTATCGATTTCTTCAAGTTGGGAGGATTCACATTCTCGGAGCCGGACACAGGCAAGTTCCCGTGCCTGTCACTTGCCATGGAGGCCATGCGGAAAGGCGGCAACATCCCGTGCGCGATGAGTGCCGCTGACGAGGTGGCCGTAGAGGCATTCATGAACGGAGCGGTCAAGTTCACCGACATTCCTGACATCATCGCCGCATGCATGAACAGATGCGCCTTCATCAAGGACCCCGGCCTCGATGACATCATAGAAACAGACCGGATCACAAGGGAGACAGCTTCCGCAATAATCTCAGGCAGATAATGGACATACTTCTGAAAATCATACAGGTCATCCTGTCATTGTCGCTACTGGTACTGGTACACGAGTTCGGACATTACGTGACGGCGAGGATGTTCGGCATCCGGGTAGAAAAGTTCTACCTGTTCTTCCCCCCTGCGGTACTGAAGTTCAAGCCGAAGAAAAGCGACACCGAGTTCGGTATCGGATGCATCCCATTAGGCGGCTTCTGCAAGATATCCGGAATGATAGACGAATCGATGGACAGGGAGGCCATGGCAAAGCCGCCGCAGCCGTGGGAGTTCCGGTCACGTCCGGCATGGCAGAGACTCATAGTGCTCGCCGGCGGCGTGCTGATGAACGTCATCCTCGCCATCGTACTGTATATAGCCATACTGTACTCATGGGGTGAGCAGTATGTCAGGACAGAAGATGCCGTATACGGAATAGAGACCGGCAGCCTGGCCGCTGAAATCGGTTTTATGGACGGAGACATGATCATAGAATTCGACGGACATCCAGCTCCGGACAATTTCGCCAATCTGCAGATAGACATGCTGCGCGACCAGGTACGCGAGGTGACCGTTATCCGTGACGGAGACACTGTAGTTGTCCCGATAAGCCAGGAATACATGCCGGCCATGCTCAACACTCCGGGAATGTTCGGTATCCGGCTGCCCATAATGGTAGGAGCTCTGCCGGACTCTTCCATCAACGTATCGGCCGACCTGCGGCAGGGAGACAGATTCCTGGCGGCAGGTGACATTCCTGTCACATACTACAATGAACTCCAGGACGCCCTTGCCGGACATGCCGGCGGGACAGTGGACCTGAAGATGCTGCGTGACGGCGACACCATAACCGTACCGGTAAAGGTCAGCCCGTCCGGCAAAATAGGAGTCCTGCTGCAGAGAGACATCTCCGGGATAAAGGTAACAGAAAAAGAATACACTCTTCTGTCCGCCATACCTGCCGGCTTCAAGCTCACTTTCTCGACCATTGGCAACTACATCCAGGAATTGGGCCTGATATTCAAACCGGATACCGGTGCCTACAAGTCCGTCGGAAGTTTCATAACCATAGGAAGCATATTTCCTTCGGCATGGAACTGGCAGATATTCTGGAACATCACAGCTCTGCTGTCGGTAATGCTGGCAGTAATGAACCTCATACCCATACCGGCTTTGGACGGAGGGCACATACTGTTTACCATCTACGAGATGATCACCGGCAGAAAACCGTCCGAGAAGTTCATGGAAATTGCCCAGATGGCAGGCATGTTACTGCTGCTGGTAATCATGGTACTCGCATTCGGCAATGACATCATGAGATTGCTTAAATAAACTGCGGCATCCGTCACCCATGTGGAAAATTTCCGTAACTTTGTTCCTGCAACTGACATTGATTTTAGTTAAAACAGCATTAAACCAACGGATATGAAAAAAAACATACTTGGACTGACGGCCCTGGCTCTTGCCATTACCGCACTACTGGCATCCTGCGGAAACGGCACCAGACCGAAAGACCGTACAAAATACCTGCCCAGCATCACAGGAAATGCAGGCGAGGTGCTCATTGTGATAAACAAAAGCTACTGGGAAGGCAACCTTGGCTCCGTACTCAGGGAAATCCTGGCCGGAGAATACCCGTTCCTTCCGCAAAAAGAACCTGCGTTCACACTGTACAACGCAACTCCCAACGGTTTTACAGGAAGCTATCTTCTGCACAGGAACATAGTTATCATGAACGTATCCGCGGAAGTGGACACCACAGGCATACGCATAACACGCGATGCATGGGCCAAGCCCCAGACCATTGTGACCGTATCCGCCACCTCGCCGGAAGAGGCTTCGGAGCTCATAATAAACAACAGGGAACTCATAACAGCGGCCATAGAACAGGCCGAGAGGGACCGTATAATATCCAACTCCATAAGGTACGAGGACAGGGATGTCAGGATGGCCGTTGCCAAGAACATAGGCGGCTCGCCTTATTTTCCGAGAGGATTCACGATAAAGAAAAACACACCCGAATTCATGTGGATATCACAGGAGACCACACACGTCAACCAAGGCATACTCATATTCAAGTTCCCGTACACTGACACGGCCCAGTTGTCGTACGACAGCCTGAAAGAGAAAATCCATGACCTGTGGCAGGCCAACGTCCCCGGCATGCGCGACAACAGCTATATGACCTTCAACAAAGTCATTGATCCCGGCATGAGAACCATCTCGTATAAAAACAGAAGCATAATTGAAATGCGCGGACTGTGGGAGGTCGAAAACGACTACATGGGAGGACCGTTCGTATGTCACATATTTCCAGACTTTAACAGAGAGAACATAATCATACTGAATGCTTTCGTATATGCTCCCAAATACGACAAGCGGAAATATCTGAGACAAGTGGAATCGATTATTTATTCATTTAACTGGCAAGAAAATTTGGAAGACAAAAAATAATTTATACCTTTGCACTCCCAAATCAAAAGTATTTGGGAGACACGGTGGATTCGTCTAACGGTTAGGACACAAGATTCTCAATCTTGCAATAGGGGTTCGATTCCCCTATCCACTACAAAGTAGATGCTGGAACAGATGAGGGTGGATTCGTCTAACGGTTAGGACTCAAGATTTTCATTCTTGCAATAGGGGTTCGATTCCCCTATCCACTACAAAATAAAAAAGATCAAAAATGGCAAATCACGCATCAGCAGACAAGCGTAACCGACAGAACGAGTCACGCAGATTGCATAACAGGTATTATGCAAGGACAACACGCAATGCCATCAGGGCATTAAGAAACACTACGGACAAAGAAGCGGCAACCGCTCTTCTTCCAAAAGTATCCTCAATGATTGACAGGTTAGCCAAGATCAATGTGATCCACAAGAACAAGGCTGCCAACCTCAAAAGCGGAATTGCATTATATGTAAATAAATTATAAGTTTTTACACTTAAGGTAAGCGATTTTGAAAAAACTTCCCGAAATTTGACGGGAAGTTTTTTTTATATATGGGTATCAACAATTGGAAAATTGACGACAGGCCGAGAGAGAAGATGAGTGTGTCGGGAGCGGCCTCACTCAGCGATTCCGAATTGCTGGCAATAATAATAAACTCCGGCACAAAGCACAGAAGCGCAGTGGATGTCTCGAGAGAACTGCTGGCGACAGCCGGAAATTCACTCAGCGCGCTGGCCACGATGCCGGCGGAGCAGATGCAGGCAGTACCAGGCATCGGCAAGGCAAAAGCCGCTACACTTGCCGCACTGTTCGAACTGTCCGCAAGGATACTCAGCAAAAGTCCCGAGCCGGGGATGCAGGTTACGGCATCCCAATCAGTGTTCCGGATATTCTTTCCCATAATGCACAGTCTCAGGCACGAAGAATGCTGGGTGCTGTTTCTCAACAGGGCTAACCGCATCATGGGCAAGGAACGTGTCAGCATAGGCGGCGTAAGCTCCACAGTGATGGACCCGAAGGTGATCATCAAGAAAGCCGTGGACCGGCTTGCCAGCTCCATCATACTTGTACACAACCACCCTTCAGGCAATCCGGCGCCGAGCTCCATGGACCGCAGACAGACCAGAATGCTGAAAGACGCAGCCGGACTGCTGGACATAGCCCTGCTGGACCACGTGATAATAGCCGGTGACAAGTATTACAGTTTCAATGACGAAGGTCTCTGAAAATATCCTATATTTGCCGTACATAAAATATGCATTATGACTATCATCAATCTCGGTGACGGCAACTCCGTCCTCAATCAGTACATCGCTGAGATCCGCGACAAGGACATCCAGAAAAACCATATGCGCTTCCGCAGGAATCTCGAACGTATCGGAGAAATCTTCGCATACGAGATAAGCAGGCATCTTCAGTACACGCAGAAAGAGGTCACTACGCCTTTGGGCATAGCCAGATGCTCCGTACCTGCCGACAGTATTGTCCTCGCCACGATACTCAGGGCCGGCATTCCTCTGCACAACGGCATGCTGAACATATTCGACAACGCCCAGAACGCATTCATAGCCGCCTACCGCAAATACGGAAAAGACAACAAATTCACCATAAACGTGGAATACTGCACATCTCCGTCCATCGAGGGCAAGGTCCTGATTCTCTCGGACACCATGCTGGCAACAGGTGCGTCAGCAGTCCTGGCATACCGCAGAATGCTGGAGCAGGGCACTCCGGTATCCACTCACTTCGTATGCCCTATCGCAAGCTGCTACGGAGTAGAATACCTGTCCAAGAACCTTCCCCACAAGAACGTGACTCTTTGGACGGGAGCCATAGATGAGGAACTGACCAACAAATCCTATATCGTGCCAGGACTCGGCGATGCCGGCGATCTGGCATACGGTGACAAACTTTAACATATCATGGAAACAACAGACACATCTGTAAAAAGAAGATACTGGGGAAAAACAATCATCTCATTCCTGGTAGTCCTTTTCGCCATGCCGCTCGGGCACGCGCTTATGATACTGATGGAGCACTTTCTGGAACCGTCCGTAATGCATTCGGCTGCATTCGCGATGGGTGCCGTAGGACTGGCCATCGCCATTACAGGAGTTTTCGTAAAAGGCGATACCCGGCAGACTCTGTTAGGACTGGCTGGAGGACTTCTGTTCTGGACCGGATGGGTCGAGTTCCTTCTGAAATATTATGCGGACCGCTACGGTGTCATGCCTGAAATAGTCGGTGGAGAGATCGTGACACAGCCGGAATACCTCATAATGCCGGCTACATTCGGATTCTGGATGATGATAATGATCGTGTACATTTTCTGCGCCAAGACAGGATGCCTTTTCATAACATGGATCCAGAAACGGATTTTCGGAAAGAAAAAGGACACGATAGTGACCAGACCGCTAACACGGCATACCTCGATCACAACCTTCATGGAGCTGAACATGATGATGTGGGCCTGCTACCTGCTGCTCATGTTCTGCTACGACCCTGAATTCATCGGAGACCACAGTCCAGTAACACTGGCCATCGGAGCAGGCTGCCTCATCGGCTCATTCTTCATGTTCGCAAAAGAACTGAAGATCGCATCATGGGGAGCAAACATACGCATGGCCATAGCTACTGTCATAGTCTTCTGGACTCCCGTGGAGATTATGGGACGCATCAACCTCTTCAACGAGATATGGGTGGCCCCGATGGAGCACATCACTGAGATGAGCATCATACTCGCAGCTTTTATCCTGCTGGCAGCTTTCCTGATATTCAACGCAGTACGTAAAAAGAAACGCTGTTAGATCTCCTTTCTCATCCTGGCGATAGGTATGTTGAGCTGCTCACGGTACTTGGCCACAGTGCGGCGTGCCACTTTGTAGCCTTTCTGAGAAAGGACATTGACAAGCTCCTCATCAGTCAAGGGTCTTTTCTTGTCTTCCGAAGCGATACTCTCAGACAATACTTTCTTTATCTCCCTCGTGGACACCTCGTCTCCGTTCTCGGTCCTCATGCCCTCCGAAAAGAAATACTTGAGGGGATAGACTCCGAAATTGGTCTGTATGTACTTGCAGTTCACTACCCTGGATATCGTGGATATATCCAGGCCCGTCTTCTCGGCGATATTCTTGAGCACCATCGGTCTCAGCCTGGTCTCGTCCCCATCCATGAAGAAATCGTGCTGGAAGTCCAGTATGGCCTTCATCGTACTGTACAACGTATTCTGCCTCTGCTTGATCGCCTCCACAAACCACTTCGCGGAATCCAATTTCTGCTTGACAAAGGAGACTGCCTCCTTTCCCCGTTTGCCGGACGAGGCGGCCGAATTCATCAGCAGGTCCGCATACCGTTTGTTGACACGCAGCTCAGGCACGGAGAACTTGGGCATGGAGAGGATCAGTTCTCCGTCCTTGTTGTCCAGGATGAAATCCGGAACTATCTGCTGTGCCTGCTCCACATAAGAGTCATCTATCTGACCTCCCGGACGCGGATTGAGATGCACTATCTCATCCATCGCCTCCTTAAGGTCTTCCTTGCTCATGCCGGTCTTGGCCATTATCTTGTCGTAATGCTTGCGGGTAAACTCCTCGAAATAATTCTCGAGTATGTCCTCAGCCTGCCTGCGGACACGCGTCTGCTCCTTCACCCTGAGCTGAAGAAGAAGACACTCACGCAGATTCCTCGCACCTACCCCGACCGGCTCGAACTCCTGTATGACCTTCAGTATCTGCTCCACATGCTCCGGAGTTGTCTCTATATTGAGCCTGAAGGCGATATCATCAGTCAGAGACTCGATGTCCCTCCTGAGATACCCGTCATCGTCTATACTTCCTATAATAAAAGACGCTATCTTTCTGTCATCACCGCTCAGTCCACTGTAACCAAGCTGCACTTCCAGATTCTGGTGGAAACTCTCCTTGACGGAGAATGTATTGTACTGAGGCTTCAGGTCCTTGCCCTGATTGTTGACATACAGCCTGTATGACGGTGTCTGGTCGTCCTGGTTGTAGTCGCTCAATGATACGTTCTTAGGCTCTCCCTCATCCTGGTCCTCCGACGAAACGGCCTCGTCAAGGACAGGATTCTCCTCCAACTCCTTCTTTATCCTCTGCTCAAGCTCAAGAGTCGGAAGCTCCAGCAGCTTTATAGTCTGTATCTGGAGAGGGGACAGTCCCTGCTGTAACTTCTGTTGTAATCCTTGTTTTAACATAACCGGCTTCAAAGATAACAATAAAAATTTTATATTTGTGTCGTGATATCTAAGATATGGAGCCAGACAACAACATCCTCTCTGTAGATGTAGAGAAAGTCATACGAGGTAAAAGCCCCGCTCTCGCGGACCGCCTGCCCCGTTTCGTCATCAACTGCATAAAGAGGATAATCCATCAGGACGAAATCAACAAGCTGCTGTACGACAACAGGTTCTACACAGGTGTTGACTTCGCGGCCCACATACTTCAGGACATGGGGGTCACCTATCGGGTACACTACACAGAAAGCAGACCGGACCCGCACGGAAGATACATATTCGTATCCAACCATCCCCTTGGAGGCATGGACGGCATGGTCATCATATCGTATATCGGAAGCATGTTCCCCGATGTCCGCTTCATCGTCAACGACCTTCTCATGTACATCAAGCCTCTGGCACCGATATTCGTTCCTGTAAACAAGTACGGACGTATGCGACACGAGGGTTCCATGCTGTTCCAGCAGACATTCGATTCTGACGCGCAGATACTGTATTTTCCGGCAGGCCTGTGCTCCCGTCTCATCGACGGAAAGATCGCGGACCTGGACTGGAAAAAGACATTCGTCACAAAGGCCATAGAAAGCAAGAGAGACATAGTGCCCATGTTCTTCTCAGGAGAGAACTCAAGATTCTTCTACCGCCTTGCCAATATCCGCAAGTTCCTGGGTATAAAAGCGAACATCGAGACATTCCTGCTTCCGGACGAGATGTTCAGAAAGAAAGGAGCATCGTTCGACCTGATCATAGGCGAACCTGTCCCCTATACAACCCTTACAGAAGAGCATTCCCACAAGGAATGGTGTGACATAATAAGACGTAAATGCTATGCAACCAGTAATCAAGCCCGTTGACAGGAAACTCATACAAAGGGAATTAACTGCCTCCAAATACATCAGGACAACCCGCAAGGGAGACAATGAACTGTATGAGGTGACGTATCAGGACTCACCCAACATTCTAAAGGAGATCGGCAGACTCCGGGAGATCTCGTTCCGTCTGGCAGGAGGCGGCTCCGGCAAGGACTGCGACCTGGACCAGTTCGACACAGATCCGGTGGACTACTACCGTCAGCTGATAGTATGGGACCCGCACGACAAGGAGATTCTCGGCGGATACAGATACATCCTGTGCGGAGGCATCGACCCTGAGAAAATGGCCACAAAGGAGATATTCGATTTCTCGGACTGTTTCATCCACGACTACATGCCGTTCACAATTGAACTCGGGCGCTCTTTCATCCAGCCGAGCTACCAGAGTATAAATCTGAGACATAAGGGAATATATGCTTTGGACAATCTTTGGGACGGACTCGGGGCCCTAATGCTGAAATACAGCAATTACAAGTATTTCTTCGGGAAGGTCACCATGTACACCTCCTACAACCTTAAAGCGAGGAACACTCTACTCAACTTCCTGCACAAATATTTCGGAGACCCCGACGATCTGGTCCGGCCGAAAGAGCCCATAGACTACGACAGCGGCAACCGCTACTATCAGGAACTGTTCAAGGATCTGGAATACCACGATGCATACAAGGTACTGCAGAAAGAGATCAAACAGAACGGTGAGTTCATTCCCCCGCTCATCAACTCATACATGAACCTCTCTCCGTCCATGAAAGTTTTCGGGACAGCTGTCAACCCAGGTTTCGGAAACGTGGAAGAGACCGGCATCCTCGTAAAGATGGAAGACATCTACCCAGAAAAAAAAGAAAGGCATCTCCTGCCCATGCAGGAGGCTCTGCACGCAATGGCCGCACGGTTTCGTCCGAAATGGTGGAGAAAGAACTCTTAGACAACCACGGCTACAACGTCTCCTTGACAAGGAATACCGTCGGATACTCCGGCCTTATGGCTTCGAGAAACCTCATTGCGTCCGATTTTGAACGGAATTCCCCCACCGTCACCTTGAAATACGGGTTATCATATATTCTGTACACAGGGACATCGGGATAACGGACAGCGAATGTATCTGCGATCTGCTCCGATACCATCCTTGCATTCTGACTGTTGTCAAAATATATCCTGACCCTGTAGCCTTGTGCTTTTCTGGCCTTGTTCTTTTCGACCTGTTTCGTCATGGCTTTCTCAAGCGAGTCAGACATGAATACTGAGCCGCACAGACTGTCCAGCATACTGCCGTAGGACATCCTCGGCAGCAAGGAGTCCTGCACCATGACAATGGAATCCACCGGTACCGTTACGGCTACCGTATCAGCCACGTGCGTACCGGATGCGGGAACTGTCCGCATCAAAAGAAAAATCACCGGCAACACCGATAAAGCATACCTGTTCATGACATGAATCATTTGATAAGATCAAGAAATTCCTTCAAAGGCATCCTGCGGAACCTCAATGTCTTCTTGATTCCGTTGTCCGCCTTAACCACAGCCTTGCCCTCTATCAGGAACTGGTCCTGATCCCAACTCCGGAAATCGAGACCGGAAGAGATGATGGCTATCGGATCCACTACCGATGCCCTTATCGGGATCACCACTGTAGTGTCCGAACAAGGAGCCGCCGAAGGGCATCCGTCCAGACTGAAGGCAATGAAGTCCTTCCCCTCCTTGACCAGCACTGCGTCCACTGACTCAAGGGACAGAGTATGCCGTGAAGGATTAGAGACCTTCGCGTCTATCCTTATGACAGCCGATGACGTACCCTTGAACTCAAAGCCTCCAAGCGCCAGATCATCAACCCTCACCTGCCTGTACCCGGAACATCCGGCAGCCAATACCGCCGCCATCACCACAAAGAGAATTCTTTTCATAAAAAACTGAGGTTTGTTCGGACAAAGATATAAAAAGTTATCTTTGTGCCTGCAATGGAAAATGACAAAAAGGTATTCATTGAGACATACGGCTGTCAGATGAACGTATACGACAGCGAGATAGTGCTGTCCATCCTCGAAAAGGCCGGTTACAGTCCGTGCGGAAGTATGGAAGAGGCTGGTCTCATTTTGGTAAACACCTGTGCCATAAGAGAAAACGCCGAACAAAGAATATGGGGCAGACTTGACTGTTTCCTGCAGGAGAAACGCAGGAGAGACATAAAGGTAGGCATCCTCGGATGCATGGCCGAAAGACTTAAGGACCAGCTGCTATCACATCCCGCAGTGGACATTGTGGCCGGTCCCGACTCCTACAGAGAACTGCCGGCTCTGATCAGCAGGTTGGAGACTGAAGGCCGGAAGCAGATAGATACGGCTCTGTCCCTGAACGAGACCTACGCGGAGATATGCCCCGTGCGCACGGACAAGAACGGAGTGACATCCTTCATCTCCATAATGAGAGGATGCAACAATATGTGCACGTACTGCATTGTCCCTTATGTAAGAGGACGCGAGCGCAGCAGAGAGCCCGGCACCATCGTAAAAGAGGCGAAGGAACTGTACAAGGCAGGATACAGGGAAGTCAGCCTTCTGGGACAGAATGTGGACTCCTACATGTGGAAGAATCCGGACAACCCTACCGAGTCTGTCAACTTCGCACAGCTTATCGAACTGGTGGCCCAGGCGGCACCGGATCTCAGAGTGAGGTTCTCGACTTCGCATCCAAAGGACATGAGCAACGGAGTCCTTTATTCCATGGCCATGTACCCCAATATATGTACGCACATCCACCTTCCGGTCCAGTCGGGAAGCGACAGGATGCTGGAAAAGATGAACCGCAAGTACACCGTAGCAGAATATCTGGAACGTATTTCCAAGATAAGGGAGATTGTACCTGACGCAGCTGTATCAACGGACATCATTGCAGGTTTCTGCTCCGAGACAGAAGACGACCATCAGGCCACACTCGAACTGATGCGAATGGTAAGATTCGACAGCGCTTTCATGTTCCAGTACTCAGAAAGACCGGGCACAAAGGCAGCAAGGCATTTTAAGGACGATGTTCCCCCCGAGGTAAAGACCAGAAGGCTGAATGAGATCATCGAACTGCAGAGCGCCATATCCCTCGAGCGCAACAGAGAGTGCATAGGCAATACATACAGAGTGCTTATCGAAGGTACGTCGAAAAGAGACAGCGGTTCCCTGTTCGGAAGGACTTCCGGCAACAAAGTCTGTGTCTTCCCTGCCATGGGGCACATTCCCGGACAATATGTGGACATACAGGTAGAAAGCTGCACATCCGCCACACTGCTCGGACACATAACTGAAAAGGACTGACAATACATGAACTTTAAACATACATTACTATGACAAAGATGAAAACCACCTATCTCGGCAACCTGCGTACCGAGATCGAGCACGTCCAGTCAGGCAACAAGATCATCACTGACGCGCCTCTTGACAACCACGGAAAAGGCGAATACTTCTCCCCCACCGACATATTCGCATCATCTCTCGGATCGTGCATGCTGACCATAATGGGCATCTCAGCCCAGTCCTATGGATTCAGCATCGACGGCACCACTCTTGAGATAGAGAAGACAATGGCTGCCAATCCCCGTCGCGTCGCTGAAATCAGGATCGACTTCCATTTTCCTAAAGGAGTGAAATACACTGACCAGCAGAAAAGGCTCATTGACTCGGCCGTACGCACATGCCCTGTGTCAAACAGCCTGCATCCGGACATCGTAAAGAATATCACCTATCACTTTGACGAAGAGGCATAACATAATACATAAGGGGCTGCCTCAAAACATTCATTTTGAACAGCCCCTTTCCTTTACAGGCTCCACTCGGTACCATCCCTCGTATCCTTGATAGTTACCCCCAATTCCTTGAGACGGTCCCTTATCCTGTCACTCGTGACAAAATCCTTGCGGGCCTTGGCCTCTCTGCGTACCTCCAGTACCATATCCATCAATCCCTCCACAGTCTTCTCCCCTGAAGACACCGGAATCTCGTCCACAAGACCGAGCACATCCGGGACTATCCGGTCAAATATTTCTGACAGCAGGCCGTAGTCCTTGTCGTTCACAGTCATACGTCCGTCCTTCACCTGATTTACTATCCTGACCGCATCGAATATATGTGCCAAAGCCACAGGCGTGTTGAGATCATCGCACAACGCATCCACAACTCCGTCGGAAATACGCACAACTTCCTCAGATGCATCTCCATTACCTTCATGCGGGATACCATGCAGGTCCCTGACTGCCTGAAGCACTCTCCGAAGTCCTTTCTCAGCTGCCGACAGGGCCTCATTGCTGAAATCAAGAGTACCTCTGTAGTGGGCCTGGAGAATAAAGAAACGCACGGTCATAGGCGAATGCACCTTATATATTGCGTCCAGTGTCGTGAAATTCCCGAGGGACTTGCCCATCTTCTGCCCGTTCACTGTAAGGAGATTGTTATGCATCCAATACCTTACTCCTCCCTTACCTCGGGATGCGGTGTTCTGCGCCAGCTCGCACTCATGGTGAGGAAACTGGAGGTCCATTCCACCGCCGTGGATATCGAACTCTTCCCCAAGGTATTTCTCACTCATAGCGGAGCACTCCAGATGCCATCCTGGGAATCCCTCGCTCCACGGAGACGGCCACTTCATTATATGCTGCGGAGACGCCTTTTTCCAAAGAGCGAAATCATACGGGGAATGCTTGTCACCAGTACCGTCAAGAATCCTGGTATTGGCCATCATCTCCTCAATATTCCTGCCTGAAAGTATACCGTAACGGAACTTCCTGTTATAGGCCGGCACATCGAAATACACAGAGCCGTTGCTCTCATAAGCGAAACCGGCATCCATTATCCTCTTTACAAGCCCGATCTGCTCTATGATATGCCCGGAAGCACGCGGTTCTATACTTGGCGGCAGGGTATTCAGCTTCCTCATTGCATCGTGATACGCCACCGTATATGCCTGAGCCACCTCCATAGGCTCCAAGGACTCCAGCTTGGCCTTCTTCTCTATCTTGTCGTCCCCTTCGTCAGCATCATGCTCAAGATGTCCTACATCAGTTATATTCCTCACATACCTGACCTTATATCCGAGATACCTGAAAAACCTGACCAGTACGTCGTATGTCACCGCCGGACGCGCATGCCCCAGATGCGGATCCCCGTACACAGTAGGTCCGCAGACATATAATCCGACCATGCCCGGATGTACCGGGACAAATTCCTCTTTCCTTCTCGATAGGGTATTGTATATGTACACTGTCCTTGTCATGATGCTTTTTGTTTTTACAAGGCAAATATAATGTTTTTACAGCATTTACGGTTCCTCAATGCTGACTCTGCTGGCCAAAACCTCATAAAATGCCTTTTCCTCCCCATCCGCAGTGGTGTAGCGGTTCTGACGGACACGGCCTACGACATGCACGCAAACACCTTTCCTGATAGCAGTGAAATCGGGCATTCCCCGTCCGTTCCAGGCAGTTACCGAATGCCACGTAGTCTCCTCCTTCAAAACTCCGCTCCGGTCCTTGTAAGTCTCATTGGTGGCGATGTTGAACCTGGCCACAGTATTGTCCCCGACCTTAACTACTCTGGCATCATGCCCCACGTTTCCTCTCAACTCGATTCTGTTCAATGATCTGTCCATAATACAATGCTTTACTGTTTACAGCCACAAAACAAATAAAAAACGAAGACATAATCTTCACTTTAAACAATTATAAACGGTTGAATATCGGATATTTTGACAGTTATGGCTATTATCTGCCGGACATAAGCCCTAACTTTGCGCCAGTGTTACTACGGGACAAGATTATGGAAAAGAAAAAGAGGAAATGCCCTAACTGCGGGAAAGAAGTGACAGGACGGTCCGACAAGAAGTTCTGTTCCGACGGATGCAGGACCATGTACAACAACAATCTCTACAGAAAAAGAAGAAAGGTTATGGGAAAGATTGACCACATCCTGAAAAAGAACCATAATGTCATGGACAGGCTATACAGCAGCGGAGAAAGGATGGTTACAGTATACAAATTATCCGGCATGGGGTTCAACTTCAACTACATGACCTCATTGATAGAGAATCCCGATGCCGGAAAATACCGGGCCTTCAGCTGCTATGACTATATGTATGTCATAACAGATGACGGAAAAGTCCTGATAGACAGGAATACAGCTATTCTACCGTAACTGATTTGGCCAGATTTCTGGGCTGGTCTACGTCACGTCCCTTGGCTATGGCGATATGATACGCCAGAAGCTGCAGGGGGACAGTAGAGAGAAGCGGCACGAAACACTCTTCCGTATCCGGTATCTCGAATGACCAGTCGGACATGTTCTTCACATCAGTATCGCCCTCGGTCACTATCGAGATTATCCTGCCTTTACGCGCCTTTACCTCCTGCACGTTGCTCACGATCTTGTCGTATTTGCCGCGCATGGTAGCTATGACCACTACCGGAAGTTCGTCATCTATAAGTGCGATTGGTCCGTGCTTCATCTCGGCTGCAGGATAACCCTCCGCATGTATATATGAAATCTCCTTGAGCTTGAGGGCTCCTTCCAGAGCCACCGGATAATTGTAGCCGCGCCCCAGATAGATGAAATTATGAGCATAGGTAAATACTGTGGCTATCCTGGATATCTGCTCGTCATGCTTGAGTATCTTCTCTATCTTATCAGGTATGCGCTGCAACTCCTCAATCAGTTCACGCTTACGTGTCTCGGTTATCGTACCTTTCTCTGTCGCCAAGCTGAGCGCCAGCAAGGCGAGTGTGGATACCTGAGCCGTGAAAGCCTTTGTGGAAGCCACACCTATCTCAGGACCTGCATGAGTGTAACACCCTGAATCCGTCTCTCTCGGAATGGACGAACCCACGACATTGCATATGCCGAAAAGAAAAGCTCCGCTCGACTTAGCTAGCTTGATGGCAGCCAGAGTGTCTGCAGTTTCTCCTGACTGCGAGATGGCTATCACCACATCATCACTGAATATCACCGGCTTACGATACCTGAACTCCGATGAGTATTCCACCTCCACTGGTATCCTGGCCAGCTCTTCAATCATGTATTTCCCGATTTGGGCTGCATGCCAGGACGTACCGCAGGCACAGATTATTATACGGCGTGCCTTGAGAAAGCGCTCCTTATTGTCAATTATTCCCGAGAGCTTGACTTCTCCAAGTTCCGGATTGAGACGGCCTTTCATGGACGTACGCAGAGTATTTGGCTGTTCATATATCTCCTTCAACATGAAATGAGGAAATCCGCCCTTTTCTATCTCGCTGAGATTCAGCTCAAGCTTCTTCACCACAGGAGTCACCTCCACCTGCCTCAGGTCAGTAATCCTGATGCCGCCTCCACGTTCCATGACCGCGATCTGCTCGTCATCAAGGTAGATCACACGGTCAGTGTACTCGACGATAGGAGTCGCGTCCGACCCTATGAAGAACTCGTCCTTGCCGATACCCACAACAAGAGGACTACCCTTTCTGGCCGCTATCATCTGATTAGGGTTGTCCTTGTCTATTATCACTATCGCATAGGCTCCGATGACATTCCTTAGTGCAAGGGACACGGCATCCACCAGGGAGATCTCATGAGAGTCCATCATATACTGCACAAGCTGAATGATTACTTCGGTGTCCGTATCGCTGCAGAAATGATACCCCATGTTCACAAGTTCCTTTTTCAGAGACTTGTAGTTTTCGATGATGCCGTTATGAATTATGGCCAGATGCCTATTCTCTGAATAATGGGGATGGGCATTCACGTCATTCGGTTCACCGTGAGTGGCCCAGCGCGTATGTGCGATGCCTATCGTCCCGGACGTGTCCTTGTCGGCTGTCACTCTCTCCAGATCGCTGACCTTCCCCTTTGACTTATATACGGACAGAGATCCGTTGTCGTTTATCAGTGCGATACCTGCACTGTCATATCCTCTATACTCAAGCCTGTGAAGCCCTTTAATCAAAATAGGAGCCGCCTGGCCGGGGCCCATGTATCCTACAATTCCACACATAAGAGTCTGATGTAATGTTTATTCAAGTTGTCAATCGTTCTACAAAATTATGAATTTTCCCACATGTTGGGAAAAACAGGACGGATAATTTTTAAATTTGCCGGTCTAAACAAGTATCATTTTTATGAAAATCATACTACTGGCCTGCAAGATAACAGCATCAGTCATCCTTTTCGCAGTATTCGTGCTGGCAGTATCCAGCATATCGCCGATATACAGGTTTCATGGCCCCGTACCGTTCCAGGGTGACAGCATATACAACCCGTATGCCGGTTACGACTCGACAATCGGATGGAAGAGAGCCTGCCTGCACACCCACACAAAAGTTGACAAGGGCATCAATGAATGTCCGTATTACCCGGATGTAGTATACGATGACTACATGAGTTACGGGTACGACATTCTGGGATTGTCCAACCATCAGGCACTCACACCTCACCCGGTTGACCACTCCCTGTACATAGCCGTCTACGAGCACGGATACAATCTGTTCAAGTTCCATCTCAATCCATTCGGAGTAGAGAAAGTGGAAAAGTTCGACCATATACTGCCCATACTGCTGTCCCAAAAACAGTTCATGATCGACAGACTCGCAGAGGACGGGGATTTCGTACAGTTCAATCATCCTGACAGGACACTGACCATAAACAAGAAGGTGATGGAGTCCCTCTCTGGATACCGTCTCATCGAAGGAGACTCGGGATTTGAAGAGTGGGACCACGGCAGCGGCACCTCACTGAGACATTGGGACGAGGCTCTGTCAGCCGGAAGATACGTCCACAACAATATCAATGATGACAACCACAACTCCAAAAACCATGCGGCAATAGCCCGCAGGTGCTCATGGATAAACACTCCTACACCCTACTACGATGACATCAAGGAACAGCTGCTCAAAGGGAATTTCTATACAACAAGAATACCGGACTTCGGAAATGGCGATACTGCCGTCAAACATGCCGAGAACAGACGTATTCCTAAAATCCGGGACATCGGCCTGAAAGGTGATACCGTCTTCATGACACTGACACAACCGGCCGCTGTCATCAAGGCTGTATCGCAGGACGGAAATATTGTCGACTCCGTATGCCACAGCACAGGCATGTACTATGTCATGGGCCCTGATGACCCCTACGTAAGACTGACCGCCATATACGATAACGGGACAGCACTCTATACGAACGCCTTTGCACGCTACTCCGAGGGAGATTCTCCGTACAGGGAATTCGAGCATCCTGTACGGTGGGGAATGACCATCATCTGGAACCTCATGCTGCTCATCCTGGCCACAGCCTCCATATACGGAATTACGGCCATGTTCCGCAGGAAGAAAAGCCAAAAGCTCACTTGAGAAAGACCTCCAGCGCGCCACTTCCGTAGCGGACAGGCGAAGCTGTGCAATATGTCACACCGGGATATTCCTTAAGCCGTTCAATGATCCTGCTCCGCAACACGCCCCTGCCGTTACCGTGAATGAAAACCACCGAACTGACTCCTTTTCTGAATGCCTCGGCCATACTTTTCTCAAACACATCCAGCTGCACGAACAGGACATCACTGTCAGGAATATTTCTCGCTGCAGGACAACTCTGACGGATAGAGCCGATATGCAGGTCCACCACCATAGCCGATGCGGCACGGTGAGCCTTTTTCCCGCTTCTTACAGCATTCACACGCTTGTCCGGCACGGCCTTGAACCTGGAAACCTGACTGTTTCCGTCATACAAACGCACCTCGTCGGCACAAGACTCTTTTCCGACACGAACTATCTCCTTCACTGACACCCGCATGTCAATACCATCCACATCTATGACAAGAGAAGCGTCATCCAGAACGGCGACTACCGTTCCGCTCTCACCGAAATCCAAAAATTTCACCCTGTCACCTACGCTGAAAGTCATCCTGCCGACATATTATTTGAAAATAAAGGCTATATTTGCTTAATCAAAAACCGTACCCGATGAGCGAGAATATTATCAGCATAGACACCGTAAGTAAATACAACGATCTGTTCGGTCTCGAGACACTTCATCCTCTGGTAGGCGTAGTGGATCTGTCCAAAGCCACCCGTATCCCAGACGACTTCACATGCAATTACGGCATCTACGCACTCTTCCTCAAACAGGTCAAATGCGGAGACATCCGATACGGCCGGCAAATCTATGACTATCAGGAAGGTACTGTAACCAGTTTTGCACCAGGACAGGTTGTAAGTGCATCAATGGACAAGTCTGTCAAGCCTGCGGCATTCGGCCTGCTCTTCCATCCAGACCTGATAACCGGCACCACTCTCGGAAAAGAGATTCGGAGATACACTTTCTTCTCCTACAGCTCATACGAGGCACTTCATCTCTCGGACAATGAGAAGGAGATATTCATGGACTGCCTGTCAAAAATCAACGATGAGATCCAGCGGCCGGTCGACAAACACAGCAAAAGGCTTCTCGCAAGAAACATAGAGCTTCTGCTTGACTACTGTATGCGGTTTTACGAAAGGCAGTTTACTACCAGGGCAAGCTCGAACAGGGACATTCTCAGCAAGTTCGAGAACCTGCTGTCCGAATATTTCCAGAACGAGGATACTCTCAGCAAGGGGCTTCCGACAGTCAGATACTTCGCAGACAAAGTCTGCCTGTCACCCAACTATTTCGGTGACCTCATAAAGAAAGAGACCGGAAAGACCCCTCAGGAGTATATCCAGAGTAAGATCATAGAGACAGCGAAAGAGCAGATACTATACACGGACAAGACAGTAAGCCAGATAGCATTCGACCTTGGATTCCAGTATTCCCAGCACTTTATCAGGGTATTCAAGAAACACGTAGGCAAAACTCCTTTGGAATATAGGAAATTCTCTTGCTAATTTTAGCCTCGCGGCAACGTCGCCGCAGCTAAAATTACAGAATTATGATAGTTGGATACCTTAGAGTAAGCACAGGGAAACAGCACCTGATCAACCAGAAAGAAGAGATTCTCCGGTACGCTGAGTCCAAACAGATCAAAGTAGACCAGTGGGTCACAGAAATCGTAAGCGGGAAAAAGAACGAAAAAGAACGAAAACTCGGCAGTCTGCTGAGAAAACTCAAGGCAGGAGACACGCTCATCGTCACTGAAATATCAAGACTCAGCCGCACCATGACCGAGATCATGGCCATCATGGGGAAATGCCTGAGGAAGAATATCCGTCTCTACACCACAAAGGAAGGCTACACATTCGACGACAGCATCAACAGCAAGGTACTGTGCTTCGCCTTCGGTCTCGTCGCGGAGATAGAACGCAATCTCATATCGATGCGCACGAAGGAAGCACTTGCAATGAGAAAGGCAAACGGAGTCGTGTTAGGCAGGAGAAAAGGCAGTCTTACCAAGATGAAGATACTGTACGAAAACAGGACGACGATCATAGAGATGCTCGACAACGACAACTCCATCCAGGAGATATGCAGTACCTACAACCTGTCGCGCGAGACTTTCAACAAGTTCAGAAGGAACGACCCGAAGGTTATGAGAGCAGTGGAGAGGAAGAACAGGCGTCAGAGGGCACGGACAGCCGGAGGATGAGTCATCATCGGCCGGCACGGAAAAAAAAGCCCGACGAGGACCTCCTCGCGGGCTCTATGGGGCGGCGGCTACCTACTCTCCCACCCCGGTTAGGGCAGTACCATCGGCACGGGTGCGTTTAACTTCTCTGTTCGGAATGGGAAGAGGTTGGTCCACACCGTTATAACCACCATGATATCTCCTTCTGGATTAACAGAATTATTCTATAAGAAATGAGAGAGACAACTCAGTATGCCTTGTTTGTTCTTTTCTCCGTCATATCAGAAGTGTCGGGCTATTAGTACTGCTCGGCTTTGACGTTGCCGCCTTTACACCTGCAGCCTATCGACGTCGTAGTCTCCGACGACCCTCTATGGAAATCTAATCTTGAAGCCGGCTTCGCGCTTAGATGCTTTCAGCGCTTATCCGAACCACACGTGGATACCCGGCGGTGCAGCTGGCGCCACAACCGGTACACCAGAGGTGTGTCCATCCCGGTCCTCTCGTACTAAGGACAGACCTCCGCAGATTTCCTGCGCCCACAACAGATAGGGACCGAACTGTCTCACGACGTTCTGAACCCAGCTCGCGTGCCACTTTAATCGGCGAACAGCCGAACCCTTGGGACCTTCTCCAGCCCCAGGATGTGACGAGCCGACATCGAGGTGCCAAACCGCTCCGTCGATTTGAGCTCTTGGGAGCGATCAGCCTGTTATCCCCGGAGTACCTTTTATCCTTTGAGCGATGGCCAAACCATGTAGAACCACCGGATCACTTTGCCCTGCTTTCGCACCTGATCGACTTGTCGGTCTCTCAGTCAAGCCCACTTATACCAATACACTCTGCGCACGGTTACCATTCGTGCTGAGTGGACCTTGGGAAGCCTCCGTTACGCTTTTGGAGGCGACCACCCCAGTCAAACTACCCACCAAGCGGTGTCCTCTTATGAGTTAGAAACCAAATAACCAAAGGGTGGTATTTCAACAGCGGCTCCGGCGATACTGGCGTACCGCCTTCACAGCCTCCCACCTATCCTACACATCAATTACCCGGTCTCAGCGCTAAGCTGCAGTAAAGGTTCACGGGGTCTTTCCGTCCCGTTGCGGGTAAGCGGCATCTTCACCGCTACTACAATTTCACCGAGATCATGGCTGAGACAGCGCCCAGATCGTTACACCATTCGTGCAGGTCGGAACTTACCCGACAAGGAATTTCGCTACCTTAGGACCGTTATAGTTACGGCCGCCGTTTACCGGGGCTTCAATTCAGCGCCTCGACTTCATCGCTTCCGTCTAACGCCCCCTCTTAACCTTCCGGCACCGGGCAGGTGTCAGGCCTTATTCGTCATCTTTCGATTTCGCAAAGCCATGTGTTTTTGGTAAACAGTCGCCTGGGCCATTTCTCTGCGCCCGCTCTACGCGGGACCCCTTCTCCCTAAGTTACGGGGTCAGTTTGCCGAGTTCCTTGGCCATGAATCGCTCGAGCACCTTAGGATCCTCTCCTCGCCCACCTGTGTCGGTTTACGGTACGGGCCGTCATGCAATATGCTACGGAGGTTTTCTCGTGAGTCTGATTACCCTCGCTATCGGCTCGCCCGAAGGCTCGCCGTACTGTCACGCCTCAGCATCGCCGGGTATTGCCCGGCAATATACCTACACGCTTCAACCGCCTATTCCGTCAGACGGCGGAGGTGCCACTCCTCAGTCACTCCTTCACTCGCATAACGGGTACCGGAATCTTGACCGGTTGTCCATCAGCCTCCCCCTTCGGGTTAGCCTTAGGGCCCGACTTACCCTGAGCCGATTAACGTCGCTCAGGAAACCTTGGGCTTTCGGTGTGCGGGTTTCACGCCCGCATTGTCGTTACTTATGCCTACATTTTCTTTTCCGGACGCTCCAGCCAGACTCGCGACTGACCTTCGGCGCCGACCGGAATGCTCCCCTACCACTCATCTTGCGACGAGTCCGCAGTTTCGGCAGTATGCTTGATGCCCGTTTATCATCCACGCAGCTGCGCTCGACTAGTGAGCTGTTACGCACTCTTTAAATGAATAGCTGCTTCCAAGCTAACATCCTAGCTGTCTCTGCATAGCCACCTCGTTCTCTCAACTTAGCATACATTTCGGGGCCTTAACTGACGGTCCGGGCTCTTTCCCTCTTGCCACCGGACATTAGCACCCGGCGACTCACTCCCGTCAAGCACTTCACGGCATTCGGAGTTTGTCAGGAATTGATAGGCGGTGAAGCCCTCGCATCCTATCAGTAGCTCTACCTCCGTGAAGCTCTGACGAGGCTGTCCCTAAAGACATTTCGGGGAGTACGAGCTATCTCCCAGTTTGATTAGCCTTTCACCCCTACCCTCAGCTCATCCGAATCCTTTTCAACGGAAACCGGTTCGGTCCTCCACTGCCTGTCACGGCACCTTCAACCTGGCCAAGGGTAGATCACTAGGTTTCGCGTCTGTCCACTCCTACTATACGCCCTTGTCAGACTCGCTCTCGCTTCGGCTCACGCGCCTTAAGCGCTTAACCTCGCAGGAATGGAACAACTCGTAGGCTCATTATCCAAAAGGCACGCCGTCGCACCTATAAGATGCTCCGACCGCTTGTAGACGAACGGTTTCAGGGTCTATTGCACTCCCCTGTTCGGGGTTCTTTTCACCTTTCCCTCACGGTACTGGTTCACTATCGGTCTTCCGGTCGTATTTAGCCTTGCGGGATGGGCCCCGCAGATTCAGACAGGGTTCCTCGTGCCCCGCCCTACTCAGGTGGTCATTCGAACAGTCCATGCCCTACGCGTACGGGCCTGTCACCCTGTGCCGGCCAACTTTCCAGATGGTTCCGCTTCTGATGGACTGTCCGCGGTATGACTCCTACAACCCCGACACTGCCGTAACAGCGCCGGTTTGGGCTCTTTCCCTTTCGCTCGCCACTACTCGGGAAATCGATCTTTCTTTCTCTTCCTCCAGGTACTAAGATGTTTCAGTTCCCTGGGTTCGCGCTGGCGCGGACGAGCTTCACTCGTCCGGGTTCCCCCATTCGGATACGTGCGGATCAAGTCCTGTTGGCGGATCCCCGCACATTTTCGCAGCTTACTGCGTCCTTCTTCGCCGCCGGAAGCCTAGGCATCCTCCGTTCGCCCTTTGTAACTTCTCTCGATATGATTTCGTATTCGTCTCGTATTGGATCATTGTAGTCCCATTAAAATTTTACTCTTAACAGACTTTCTTATAACCTATACTTTTTACCTCGTTATCTCTCTCAGTCTTTTCAATGAACTAACCGTTTTTCTCAAACGGGCTGCAAATATATGGGCGTTTTTTTTAACCACCAAATTTTTTTGAAAAAATTTTCACATTTTTTTGAACGAAAATTTGCAATAATTCACCAATTCATTATTATTCAACACTATAGCAAATTGATTTTTTCTGACACATGCATTCGCCAGAAGTGCCATCCCGAGCATAGCCACACACATTGGACTATATTTTGACACACGATCTCCCGATTGTCGGCAAAAAAAGTTATTTTTGCTTTTACAAAACTAAAAACTATCCCTACACACATGAACGAGAAAAAGAAAAAAGTAACCCTTCCCGAGAATGCGTTCCGGGAGCTGAAGCCGGGAGAGCAGTACCAGCCTCTCCTCAGACCGGACAAAGTATATCCGGAAGTCACCGTATGGTCGGTCACTGTAGGTCTGGTGATGACCATCATATTCTCCGCTGCCGCCGCCTTCCTCGGCCTGAAGGTGGGACAGGTATTTGAAGCCGCTATACCTATATCTATAATAGCGGTAGGACTTTCCAGCGCGTTCAAACGCAAGAACGCCCTCGGGGAGAATGTCATCATCCAGTCCATCGGAGCCTGTTCCGGTGTAATCGTCGCCGGTGCCATATTCACCCTACCCGCCCTGTATATCCTGCAGGACAAATATCCGGAACTGACAGTGGACTTCTCCAAGATATTCCTCAGCTCGCTCATCGGAGGCGTACTGGGCATCCTGCTGCTGATTCCGTTCAGAAAATACTTCGTAAAGGAGCAGCACGGCAAATACCCATTCCCTGAGGCGACCGCCACCACCCAGGTGCTGGTAAGCGGAGAGTCGGGAGGAAAGGGAGCCAAGACCCTGCTTATCAGCGGACTTATCGGAGGTCTCTACGACTTCATCGTCTCCACCTTCGGATGGTGGTCCGAGGTGTTCACGTCAAGGGTGCTGCCCTGGGGCGAACAGGTGGCCACCAACGCCAAGCTCCTCTTCAAGGTCAATGTGGGAGCGGCTGTGCTCGGACTTGGATATATCATCGGACTGAAGTATTCATTTATAATATGCTGCGGCTCGTTCTTAGTGTGGTTCATCATCATCCCGCTGATGAATCTCATCTTCGGGGACAGCGTTGTGGACCTGATGAGCTCCGGCCTGACAGCCACCGTCGGCTCCATGTCGCCTGAGGAGATATTCACCAACTACGCCCGCCACATCGGCATAGGAGGCATCGCCACCGCCGGAATCATCGGCATCATCAAGTCTGCAGGCATCATCAAATCCGCTCTCGGACTGGCCGGAAAAGAGTTCCGCGGCAAAAAGGGCAGCCCAGACAGCCAGGAAATACGCACCCAGCGTGACCTGTCGATGAAGATTATCATCATCGGTCTGCTGATAACCCTCGCGCTGATGTTCGTATTCTTCTACTTCGGCGTACTGGACAACCTCTGGCACGCGGTCATCGCCTTGCTTGTAGTCGCGGTCATCGCATTCCTGTTCACCACAGTGGCTGCCAACGCCATTGCCATCGTAGGCTCCAACCCTGTCAGCGGCATGACCCTGATGACCCTCATTCTCGCGTCCATCATCCTCGTGGCAGCCGGCCTCAAGGGCACTTCCGGCATGGCTGCAGCCCTCATCATAGGCGGCGTGGTCTGCACGGCCCTGTCGATGGCCGGAGGATTCATCACCGATCTCAAGATAGGATACTGGATAGGCACTACGCCACGTAAGCAAGAGGGCTGGAAGTTCCTCGGCACCTTAGTCGCTGCTGCTACCGTAGCCGGAGTCATGATGGTGCTCAACGACACTTTCGGATTCACCGGTGAAGGAGCCCTCGTGGCTCCCCAGGCCAATGCCATGGCCGCCGTCATCGAGCCTCTTATGCTGGGCGGCAGCGCTCCCTGGATTATGTACGGCATCGGAGCGGCCATCGCCATAGTACTTACTCTGTTCAAAGTGCCCGCCCTGCCGTTTGCCCTCGGCATGTTCATTCCCATAGAGCTCAACATCCCTCTGATGATCGGAGGTGCCGTCGCATGGTACGTAGGCTCGAGAAGCAAGGACAAGGCCGTCAACGATGCACGTAAGGAGAAAGGCACTCTCGTGGCATCCGGATTCATCGCAGGAGGAGCACTGATGGGTGTTGTCTCCGCCATTATGCGTTTCGCCGATGTCAACTTGGTCAACCGCGAGTGGCAGTCGTCCACGCCCGCAGTATGGATTGCCTTGGGCGCATATATCCTGCTTATCGCCTACATGATATGGGCGTGCCGGAAAACCGATGCAGCTAAGGAATAATAACAATGCTGAGCGACAATAATTTCCCATTTGCATTGCTCCTGACCCTGATTGCGGGACTGTCCACCGGAATTGGAGGCGTGATAGTGCTCTTCACCAAGAAGTTCAGCACCAGGACCCTCTCCTTTGCCCTCGGATTCTCGGCAGGAGTGATGCTGTTCATCTCCTTGACAGAGCTTTTCGCTGAAGCCCGCACCGGCCTCGGCTCTGCGTTCGGGGAGAAAGCGGGACTGCTGTACACCGTCCTCGCGTTTTTTGCCGGGATAGGACTGATCGCCGTCATAGACAACGTCATTCCCTCAAACGACAACCCTCACGAGTATGCCGCCGCCCCCACCCCGGAGGGATGCCTGCCGGAAGCAGACAGTTCGAGGCTCATGCGGCTGGGACTTTTCTCCGTGATAGCCATTGCCATACACAATTTTCCTGAGGGCATGGCCACCTTCGTAAGCGCCATGGACGATCCCCAGACCGGTCTGTCCATAGCCTTCGCCGTAGCCATACACAACATCCCCGAGGGCATAATGGTGGCCATACCCATATACTACGCCACCCGCAGGAAGGGAAAGGCCGTCGGCAATGCCTTCCTGTCCGGCCTCGCCGAGCCTGTAGGAGGAATTGTCGGATACCTGCTGCTCTCCAGCATTTTCAATGAGTCCCTGAACGGAGTGGTCCTCGCCGCCGTAGCCGGCATCATGACCTACATTGCATTAGACGAACTTCTCCCGTCCGCCGAGAGGTTCGGACATCACCACCTGTCCATCATCGGCGTCATAGCCGGTATGGCGGTAATGGCGGCAAGCTTTATTTTGATTTAAACACTAAAACCAAATTGATATGGAAAAGATTGTTGACAAATTCCTGAGGTACGTGGCTTTTGACACGGCGTCGAACCCGGAGTCCCAGAGCCAGCCCAGTACCAACAAACAGTTCGCCCTCCTCGAGCAGCTCCGCAAAGAACTGGTGGAAATGGGAGTAGAGCAAGTCGAGCTGGATAAATACGGCCACCTTATGGCCACCATCCCGTCAAACATAGAGGAAGACATTCCAGCCATAGGCTTCATCGCACATGTGGACACCTCACCCGATGCGCCCGGATGCGGCATCAAACCCCGCATCATCGAGAACTACGACGGCAAGCCGATCGTACTCAATGAACTTAAAAGCATGGAACTCAATCCTGAAGAATTTCCGGAGCTGAAGGACTATGTGGGACAGACCCTGATAACCACCGACGGCAACACCCTGCTCGGAGCCGATGACAAGGCCGGAGTGGCCGAGATCATGGCTGCAGCCGAATACATCATGGAGCATCCCGAATTCAGGCACGGAGAGATCAAGATCGGCTTTACTCCCGACGAGGAAATAGGCCGCGGCGTAGACCATTTCGATGTGGTCAGATTCGGGGCCAAATACGCCTACACCATGGACGGCGGGGCCATTGGAGAGCTGGAGTACGAGAACTTCAACGCCGCCTCCGCCAAGCTGCACATCCAGGGCCGCAACATCCATCCAGGCTACGCCAAGAGCAAGATGCTCAATGCCATCCTCATAGCCTCTGAGCTCAACGACATGCTCCCGGTATGGCAGAGACCCGAATACACTGACGGATACGAAGGCTTCATCCACATCACCAAGTTCTCCGGAGTGGTCGAAGAGGCTGAGATCCAGTACATCATACGCGACCACGACTTCGAGCTCTTCGAGCGCAAGAAGAAGATGATTCAGGAATGCGCCGACTTCATCAACGGCAAATACGGTGCAGGTGTCGTGACTGTGGACATCAAGGACCAGTACTACAACATGAGAAAAGAAGTGGAACCCCACTACCACATCATCGAGAAAGCCGTCAAGGCCATGGAGGATGCTGGAGTGAAACCCAACATCCGCCCTATCCGCGGCGGTACAGACGGAGCCAGACTCTCGTTCATGGGACTGCCCTGCCCCAATATTTTCGCCGGCGGGCACAACTTCCACGGCAAATACGAGTACCTGCCCGTACAGAGCATGGAAAAGGCATCCGAGGTTATCCTCAACATCATCAGGAATTTCACTGAAAAATAAAACTGTCCAAACTACTCAACATCATGATAGTCTCAACAACAAGCACACTGCAGGACAAGCAGATAACAGCCTACCACGGAATAGTAACCGGTACCTGCATCATGGGTGCCAATGTCTTCCGCGACCTCTTCGCCGGCATACGCGACATAGTCGGAGGACGCTCGGGGGCATACGAGGAAGTCATCGAGAAAGCCAAGAACGAAGCCATACAGGAGATGGTGGACAAAGCCATGGGCATGAGGGCCAACGCCATCATCGGAGTGGACATCGACTATGAGACCGTAGGCGGCTCCATGCTCATGGTGGCCGTCAGCGGCACGGCGGTAACAGCCCTGTAACTACTTGCAGCAATGGAAGACATCCAGCTCAACGCACACAACAAGGAGGAATACCCTCCGATGCATACGGCGGAGCATATCCTGAATCAGACGATGGTGAGGATGTTCGGCTGTCCCCGCTCGCGCAACGCGCATATCGAGCGCAAGAAGAGCAAATGCGACTACCTGCTCTCCGAATGCCCGACTCCGGAACAGGTGCAGGCCATCGAGGACAAGGTCAACGAAATCATCGCAGCCGCACTGCCTGTCACCGTGGAGTTCGTTCCACTGGTCGAGGCCGGAGCCATTGTCGACCTGAGCAAGCTGCCGGAGAATGTCTCGGACACCCTCCGCATTGTGCGCATAGGGGACTACGATGCCTGCGCCTGTATCGGGGCCCATGTTGCAAATACCTCGGAGATCGGCCGGTTCAAGATTATTTCCCACGACTACGCCGACGGACGCTGGCGGGTACGGTTCAAACTGCTCCCCTGACCTGCAGGACAGCCGGAACATGCACGATAATTTCGCATTACGTGAAAATCAAAATCGTGTCACTTTTCCGGCCTGACAACATTAAGAGGGAATACAAGAAAAACCTATTTATAAACATAAAAACATTACAATGAAAAAATCACAATTTTTCACAACCGTATTGATTATACTGCTATGCTCATACGGCAGTGCATTCGCACAAAAGAAAGGAGACATGACAATAGGCGGCACAATCGGTGTGTCCGGCGGCTCCTTAGGGATGTCTATCAGCATCGACAATGAAAAAGAAAAGGAAACTTCACCTACTACCACTTACTTCGATTTTGCTCCCAGATTCAGCTATTTTGTCGCAAATAACTTCGAGCTGTCGATTGGCTTGAACTACAGCATGCAGAAAACCTTCTCTTCCGAAATCAACGACAAAAAACTGTTCAATTTCACACATATAGCACTTGCTGAGATCGGAGCACACTACTACTTGTCTCTATTTGACGGGAAAATGTACTATGCACCAGGTCTGAGTATAGGATTCGGCGGCGGATCTTATGTTTCGCAAACCGGATCTGGTACATCTTCCACCTTAAAACTTCCTTTTGCCTTCGGGTTATCCATCAACCTTGCCAATTTCGAGTTCCGTCCTATCGACAAACTTGGAATAACTGTAAATCTTCTTGACGTGGAAGTCGGAAGCGTCAATATAAAAGAAGACACAGATGCGAAACTGAATATTACGAGTTTCAGCGCCGGTTTGAATTACGGCATTTCAGCAGGAGTGAAATACTACTTCTAAACATTCTGTCATAAACTTGATCCAGACAGTGACTGAAACCTGTTCTACCTCACACTGTCGTACAGGTTCTGAGACAGTCATGAGCGGATCCAACTGAATACATGGCACGGTAATTGACAGCTTTCATATCCAGGAACACTAACAAATCTGAGATATGAAAGCTTTTTCTTTTTTTGCGGCTGCCACTGCGGCTGTCATCATGTCCTCTTCCGTGTTAATGGCTCAGGACGCGCCTTATTCTGAGAAATTCCGTTACATCGAGGTCACAGGCACCTCCGAGGTGGAGATAGTCCCGGACGAGATACATTTCGTCATCGGCATCAAAGAATATTTCGAAGAAGAGTTCGACGGGGTATCCAAGCCGGAGGAGTACAGGACCAAAGTCCGTATAGAGACCATTGAGTCACGGATGCGTGATGCGCTGCACTCCATCGGCATCACCGACAACGATATCCGGACTCAGGAGGTGGGCGACTACTGGAGGGAGCGCGGGATGGATTTCCTCATCGGCAAGAACCTGGACATCACCCTGCACGACTTCACCATGATAGACAGCATCATTTCCGTCATCGACACCAAGGGGGTCAGCTCCATGCGTATCGGCGACATGAGCCACAAGGACATCCTCAAATACCACGAACAGGGAAAAAAGGACGCCGTCCTGGCAGCCAAACATAAGGCCGAATACATGGCCGGGGCCCTCGGTGAAAAACTCGGCCAGGTACTGAGCATCGTAGAGCACGGCGGCGGTACCGACCATTACACCGTCGTACAGAACAGCAAGATGCGCATGGACGGAGCCGCTTTCGGCTCTGAAGCTGCCCTTGCAGCCCCTGCCGCCTCAGCCTCCGACGCCTTCCGCACCATCAAGTACACCTACTCGGTCACCTGCCGGTTCGCACTCAGAGGGTTCTAAAGTTTACGACTTATAAAAATGTGCGTGCATTTCCTATACGCTCATGACGGGTAGCGGGAAATGCACGCTGTTTTATATATGCTTGACAATCATGCGTTTCTGAAACGGCCTGCATTTTTCGGACTGTTCCGGATGCCTGAGAATTGCACGGCATTTTCCAAATAGCTATAAATCAGTACCTTATAAAATAGACTGCAATTTTCAGCATCTCAGATGCACCCGGAAAATGCGCACCGTTTTATACACTCCTGATAATAAAAAGCTTACAAAAGGCCCTGCATTTTTCACTACTTGCCGTAAATCTTTTTAAGCAGTTCTGTACTCAGGCCGGAGAGCCGCGCCATCTGCTTGATGCTGCAACCGAACTGTTTTCTGAGATACTCGGCCAGGCGGCATCTTTGTTCCACGCCCAAAGTCCCGGCATCCGATGTGCCGAATTCCCTAAGGCATATCTCCCTTACGGAGCCAAGCAATTCTCCGTCCGCGTAGGGTACCGTCCCCAGAACGCCCTCGGAAAGAGACATCTCCATCTTCATATTCCGTGACAGATATAACATCAGCCGGGCTGGGGAGCCGAAAATCTCCTCCACCTTTTTACGGTTGACATAGTTGGACGGACAGATCACCCCCTCAGGAGTAAGCCGATAGTTATCTGGAAGTGCCAGGTTGGAGTGCAGCATCTTCCTTATCTCCCTGTATCCGAAGTCCGACACACACCGGTATTCCATCGGCAGCAGACTGTCCTTCCTGAAATAGCATGAGCCCGAGCCCCATTCATAAAAGAGCGGCAGCACCTCCGGCTCCGAAGAAAGGGAATTGCGCAGCACATAGGCGACAGTCCTCATGAAAGCCTCTTTATCCGGTATCTCCTTAATGCTCACGGCATTGCTCCCTCCCATATCAGCCAGTCTGGACAGCCTGCGCCTATAGGCTCTCATAAAACCGAGACAAGAATCCTCCCGACCTGTAACTACGAAATGTACATGATTGGTCATAAGAGTGAAAGCCAGAACATCCACGCCGCACAACCGCGCACAGACAGGCACTCCGTTCATTCCGTAAACGAAATCCTCCCTGCTCCGGAAAATCAATCCTTTCTCCAGCCCCCTCGTATACGCGTGCCAATATTTCATACACCCACAAAGATAGCGAACCTTGACATAGTTGCAACAAGCTGACTGTTAAAATTTTACAGAAGTGACAAATCTACTCTTGAATTTGAGCCAGACTCATCGGGCTGCTTGACGGTGAGAAATGCAGGGCGTTTTGCACAAAGCTGTAAACTAGCACGTTGCGAAATGGCCTGCATTTCTCGCTGCGTTCTGAAGGTTCGAAAAATGCGCCTCATTTCATACCCACCTAATAATCAAAAATTTACAAAAAACATTGCAATTCTCGCACTGTCCCGGATGTCCGAGAATTGCACGGCATTTTCAAGCACCTATGAATCAAACTATTACAAAAGGCTATGCATTTCTCAGTACCTCAGAAACACTCGAAAAATGCGTATCGTTTTATATATACCTAATAATAAGATGCTTACAGAAGGGCTTGCATTTTTTCAGTCCTTCAGGCAGTTTATAGGCACAACACAGACATTGTCACTGCGGCGATATGCATACTGACCGGTGCCTGTGAGCACCATGAGAAAAGACGGCGTACTCATTCTGCCGGTATCTATTTTGCCTGCAAGTTTAAGCAGATTTCTGGCTCCTGACTCTATCAAAGTGTCCCCTCCGAGCTTGATTTCAATCATCCCGTAGCGGCCATTCCGCAAATGTATGACAGCATCGCATTCGAGTCCGGTCTTGTCCCGATAGTGATACAGCCTGCCGTCCAGAGCATCAGCATAGACACGAAGGTCACGAACTGCCATCGTCTCGAACAACAGCCCCAAAGTATTGAGATCGGAAAGCAAATCGTCCGGACCTACGCCTAAAGATGCCGCAGCTATTGACGGGTCTGAAAAAAACCTGGTATCCGAAGTACGGATTGCCGTTTTCGATCTCAGGTTGGGATTCCATGCCTGAAGATCTTCTATCACAAATATCTTTTTGAGAGCCATGATGTAAGAGGCAATAGTATCCTCACTCATACTTCCCGATTGATTACTGAGCAAATCCTCATAGATAGTCCTCACTGAGACTTGTCCACCCTGATGCCTGGCATATGAACGCATCAGCCTACGGGCAAAATCAGCATCACGGCTGACACCGTCCACTCTGGAAATATCGCTTTCCGCCACTGCATCCACATAGTTGGAAGCCTGCCTCAAAGCCGCCTTGGGCGAAAGGCCGAGAGAACCAGGCCATCCGCCCCTGCATATCTGATAAGCAAGCATCTCCAGCGACGTTCCGGCAGAAGCGGCCGAAACCGGTTCCCCGGAAAACATTGACGCAAGACTCACGCTCCCGTTCGACTCCCCGGATTCCCACAGGCTCATTGTCCGCATTGTCAGCCTCGCTATCCTTCCTATACCCGAATGCGTCTGTCCTGACAAATCAAGAGGCACTGCGGAACCGGTCAGAATAAACTGGCCGGGAACCCTTCTATGACTTACCTCGAATCTGACAGTATCCCACAACAACGGAGCCAACTGCCACTCGTCGATTACCCTCGGAACGGCTCCTTGAAGCAACACCTGCGGGTCTGTCTCAGCCAGAATCATATTGGCCATACGGTTTTTCGGTTCATCCATATAGATGATACTACCGGCTATCTGCTCAGCGGTAGTGGTCTTGCCGCACCATTTAGGACCCTGGACGAGTACAGCCCCTGAGGCTTCCAACTGTTCGGAAAGGAGCTTATCAGCGATTCGCTTCCGGTATGTAGATACATCTTTCATTACATTATATTTAATCTCTGGCAAATATAATGTCAATAATTGAAATAAAAGAATTTAAAGAATATCCATTCACCAAGTTGGACGATTTTCATTCACCAAGTTGGACGATTTTCATTCGCCAAGTTGGCAAAGTTGCCGGCGGGCGAGAATCTCGCGGGTACGGAGGGAGTCCTTGTAGGCGTTGTGGGCGTTGAGCCGGGTGATGTCGAGGGCGGCGTCGGAGTTGCCGGACCAGCGACGGCAGTTGTACAGAGGCTCGTAGATGCGGCAGATGCGGTACTCGCGGGTCAGACGAAGGGCCACGCCATAGTCCTCACCATAGGAGACATTCTCGAAGCCTCCGACCGAGTGCAGGGTCTGCACGTGAAAAGCCCGAGGTGCCCCCAGACCGTTGATTCGCAGGGCGTTGTTATGGCCGTTGGAGTCGGTCCACTCGCGGTGGTCAATGATTCCGGGCGGAATCGGGCGCAGGTCGAAATCGGTCATCGCATAGCTGCCGATAACCATGGCGCACCGCTCCCGGCGGAATACGTCCACAATCCGCTGCAGGGTGTCCGGTCCGCTGTACATGTCGTCGCTGTCCAGCTGCACCGCATAGCGTCCGCAGAGCGGATGGTTGATTCCCAGATTCCAGCAGCCACCGATACCCAAAGCGCTGTCAGGCCCAGGAATGATGTGAATCACACGGCTGTCCTCCGAGGCCACGGCCTCTATCTGCTCGGAAGTGCCGTCTGTGGAGCGGTTGTCTATCACAAGCACATTGAAGGGGAAATCCGTCCGCTGCGAGAGAGCCGAGCGGAGTGCGTCCCCAATCGTGGCGGCACGGTTGAGCACCGGAATGATGACAGAGACGCTGTCTGAGCAGCCAATACTGGAAGCGACAGCTTTCTCCGTCACTGCATCCGCAACTGTCCGGGTCCTCGGCGGCAGCCACGCCCCTATTTTTCTGAGATGATCCGTAAAAATCGCCTCCATCTCTATCTGGGCCTCCCGGTTGCGGGGATCCACATAGTCGAACTGTTTCTGTCCCGAGGCCCTGGCATCGACCTCGTCCACACCGTACAGCAGATCAGGTAGATGCAGCAGCTCGCCATGCCGTGAGAGGAAAAGCCGCAGCGAGTACCACTGACCGTATCGCAAAGACAGCGTCGGAGAGCACTTAACCTCCGTCTCCCATTGCTGCATCAGACCCTCATCGACCGCCACCAAAGCCCCGAAGTCGAAATCCTCCCGGACACTTCCGAGCTGGCAGTCATTGACGGGGACATCCTTCCGTCCTCCGTCAGACGTCACGAGCCAGTAGCCGCTGTACACCATCGCCGCCCCGGTCCTGACCGCCTCTTCCAGCAGCCTCCGTCCGGCAGCCTCGCTTCCGTACATTCCGCGCTCCAGGCCTATACGCAACAGCGCGTATCCATTGTTTCTATCAATTATTTCCATAGCATCTGTCAATTAGAATTCCAAAGATAATAATATCGGTTATGTCGAGCAGTTGCATCAGATGAAGCGGCCGGTGACGCTTTCAGGGCAGCGGCGGATGTCGTCGGGAGTGCCGGTGGCTACGATGCGGCCGCCGTCCTCGCCTCCGCCGGGGCCCATGTCGATGATGTAGTCGGCCGAGCGGATGACATCCAGATCGTGCTCGATGACGATGACGGTCGCGCCACGATCTATCAGTCTCTGAAATACCTGCAGGAGAGTCCGTACATCGGTCGGATGCAGGCCGATGGTCGGCTCGTCGAACACGAATACCGAATCGTCCTGGCCGCGGCCCATCTCGCTGGCCAGCTTGAGACGCTGGGCCTCACCGCCGGAAAGTCCGGGAGTCTGTTCGCCGAGAGTAAGATAGCCGAGTCCGAGGTCGTGGAGCACCTGCAGTCTCTGGCGCACGGTCCGCAGGTCTCCGCAGGCCACCATCGCATCGTCCACATCCATGGCCATCAGCTCCGGCAGAGAATGGTACGTTCCCTCGCTGTTCTCCCGGCGGATCCTGTACGCCGCTCTGGAATACCGCGAGCCCCGGCAGTCCGGACAGGGTATGTCCACATCCGGCAGAAACTGCACATCGAGGCTTATCACGCCCGTACCGTCGCAGGTCGGACACCGCAGCCGTCCCGTATTGTAGGAAAAATCCCCGTTCTTCCAGCCCCCGGCCTTTGCATCCGGAGTCCGGGCATAGACCTTCCGCAACTCATCGTGGACATCGGCGTATGTGGCTACTGTCGAACGGATATTGATTCCTATAGGCGAAGCGTCTATCAGCTTGGCGTGACGGATGCCTTCGGCGCGGATCTCCCGCACGTGGTCCGGCATCTTCCCACCGGAGACCATGGCCTGCAGGCCCGGCACCAGACTCTCCAGCACAAGCGTCGTCTTGCCCGAGCCGGAAACTCCCGTCACCACGGTAAGCCGGCCCTTTGGGATATCCACCTCCAGCGGCTTTACGGTATGCACAGGACCGGTGGACAGGTGAATGCGGCCATTGGCGAACAGTTCTGTCCCGAGTGTACGATTCCTGACATTTACCACAGCAGCTCCGCTCAGGAACGGGCCTATCTTCGAAGCACTATTCCGCACCACATCATCTATCGTTCCCTCGGCTATCACCCGTCCGCCCGAAGAACCGGCCCCGGGCCCCATTTCTATCAGCCAGTCCGACTCGGAAAGTATCTGTATGTCGTGGTCAACCAGCACAATGGAATTGCCGTCCGCTATCAGGTCCCGCATCACCCCGGCCAGTCCCACGATGTTGGCCGGATGCAGACCGATGGAAGGCTCGTCCAGAACGTAGAGCACCCCGGTGGTACGGTTGCGCACCGCCCGGGCCAGCTGCATCCGCTGCCGTTCCCCCGTAGACAGGGTGGAGGCCGCGCGGTCGAGGCTCAGATAGCCCACACCCAGATCCAGCAGACGCACCGAAGCGTCGAGGAAGGACTCGCAGATCCGCTCCGCCATCGGACGCATCTCCTCCGGAAGGGAAGCCGGCACTCCCCGCACCCATTCCACTAACTCCCGCAGGCTCATACGGCTGGCCTCGTCTATGGAAATGCCCCGGACCTTCGGAGCGCGGGCAGCCTCGGAAAAACGCGAGCCTCCGCAGTCCGGGCACGGTCCGGTCTTCAGGAACTTCTCCACCCGCTTCATCCCTTTCTCATCCTTGACCTTGGACAATGCGTTCTGCACGGTGTATACGGCATTGAAATAGGTGAAATCCAGCTCTCCGGCCTGATTGGTATTCTTCGAATGGTAGAATATATGCTTCTTCTCGGCCGGCCCGTGGAAGACGATTTCCCTTTCTTTCGGAGTCAACTGATTGAAAGGCACATCGGTACGCACTCCCATCGCCCGGCAGACATCGGTCATCAGCGACCACATCAGGGTATTCCACGGAGCCACGGCCCCCTGGTCGATGCTCAGAGTCTCGTCCGGCACGAGGGTGGATTCATCCACGGTACGGACAGTCCCGGTACCGTCGCAGGTCGGGCAGGCCCCGCTGCTGTTGAAGGACAATTCCTCCGCCCCCGGGGCATAGAAATGCGCCCCGCACTCCGGGCAGACCAGCTCCATCCCGGCGGCAACATTCAGCGAAGGCCGGACGTAATGCCCGTTGGGACAGCGGTGGGAGGCCAGGCGGGAATAGATCAGACGCAGCATGTTGAGCAGCTCCGTACCCGTTCCGAAGGTACTGCGTATGCCCGGTATGGCCGGACGCTGATGCATCGCCAAGGCCGCCGGCACGTACAGCACCTCGTCCACACTGGCCCGGGCAGCCTGGGTCATTCTCCTGCGGGTGTAGGTCGAAAGCGACTCCAGATAGCGGCGCGACCCCTCCGCATACAGCACCCCGAGTGCCAGCGAGCTCTTGCCCGAGCCGGACACCCCCGCAACGCCGACAATCTTCCCGAGCGGCACATCCACGTCTATGTTCTTCAGATTGTGCACCCTCGCCCCGCGCACTTCAATCCTGTCCGGTCTGTTTTCCTTATTATCCCTTTCCATAATTTTGCCGATACTAATGTTCCCGCAAAATTACTATTTTTACCGCATGAAAAGACAACTCTGCACAATAGCCATGACGGCGATGACATTGGTCGGGGCGGCTGCGGCAGGCAGCGACAGCCTCTCGAGGTGGGTCAATCCCATGATAGGAACCAACGGAATGGGGCATACGTTCCCGGGAGCATGCTACCCTTTCGGGATAGTGCAGCTCAGCCCGGACACGGATACGGTGCCGCACAACATCGACGGAAGGTATCAGCCAGAGGCGTACCGCTACTGCGCCGGCTACCAGTACGGCGACAGCACGATAGTGGGCTTCAGCCACACGCATTTCAGCGGGACGGGGCACTCGGACCTCGGGGACGTGCTGCTGATGCCGGTCACCGGAAAGCTGAAACTGCGGCCCGGGACAGCGGCAGACCCGGATGCGGGATACCGGTCGAGGTATTCGCACGAGAATGAGGTAGCCCGGCCCGGCTATTACGAGGCATTCTTAGAGGACTACGGCATACGGGCCCAGCTGACCGCCACCCCGAGGACAGGAGTCCACAAGTACACCTACCCCGAGGGAGCCACGGAACAGCGGGTCATCCTGGACCTGATACACGGCATCTACAACTACGACGGCAAGGTGCTCTGGGCCCAGATTCGGGTCGAGAACGACACCCTGCTGACCGGCTACCGCATCACCAACGGCTGGGCGAGGACCAACTATACCTATTTCGCGATATCGTTCTCACGACCTATACGGAGTTACGGTTACAAGGAATTCGGGAAGGTGCTGTACAACGGCTTCTACGGCAAGTTCGACCTGGAGCACAATTTCCCGGAAATCGGAGGCAGGAAAATCGCGGCCTGGTTCGAGTTCGACCCCTCGGAGGGACGGGAGCTGGAAGTCAAGGTCGCCCTGTCGGGAGTGAGCACCGCCGGTGCGGTGAGGAACCTGGAGGCGGAGACAGCCGGGAAGAATTTCGACATGGTCGCACAGGAGGCTGAGGCGGCCTGGGACAATGCTCTCGCGGTCATCGAGGCCAAGGGCAGTGACGACCAGCTGGCCATGCTCTACACCTCCCTCTACCACACGATGATCAACCCCTCGGTCTACTGCGACGTGGACGGACTCTATAGGGGTGTGGACGGAAACATCCACCGTGCCGAGGGCTTCACCAACTACACCATTTTCTCCACCTGGGACACATTCCGTGCCCTGCATCCGCTCTACAACATCATACAGCGGCAGCGCAGCCATGACATCATCTCATCTATGATCGCCCATTCAGAGCAGAGCGTCCACGGAGCCCTGCCGGTATGGAGCCACAACGCCAACGAGAACTGGTGCATGATTGGCTACCACAGCGTTTCCATCGTAGCCGACGCCATTGCCACGGGCATTCCGACGGACACGGCACGGGCCCTGAAAGCCATGGTGCGCAGTTCCTCGATTCCCTATTACGAGGGCACCGGCGAGATGATGCGCCTCGGCTACGTGCCCATGGAGGCATCCGGCAGTTCCGCATCCGTCACCCTCGAATACGCCTACGATGACTGGACGGTCTACAGGACGGCCTCAGCTGCCGGAGACAGTGATATCGCCGCAGAGTACCTCAAACGCTCCGGCAACTGGCACAACGTATTCGACCCCATCACCCGCCACGCCCGTCCCCGCCACGAGGACGGCAGTTTTAAGGCTGACTTCGACCTGCTCAGCACCCACGGCCAGGGCTTCATCGAGGGCAACTCCCTCAACTACTCCTTCTACGTGCCCCACGACGTACCCGGCCTCATAGAGGCCATGGGCGGCCCGGAACAGTTCGAGGCCAACCTCGACACCCTCTTCACCATGCACCTGCCCGACGAGTTCTTCGCAGGCACGGAGGATGTCACCCGCGAGGGCCTGCTCGGCGGCTACGTACACGGCAACGAGCCCAGCCACCACATTCCCTTCCTCTACGCATGGACCTCCAGCCCCTGGAAGACACAGTACTGGCAGCGGGAGATCATGAACCGGATGTACCGCAACAACATCGACGGCCTCTGCGGCAACGACGACTGCGGCCAGATGTCCGCCTGGTACATCTTCTCGGCCATGGGATTCTACCCCGTATGCCCCGGCAGCGGAGAGTACATCCTCGGAGCCCCCTACCTTCCCTACATGAAGATCAACCTTGAAAACGGCCGGACCCTCGAGATCAAGGCCCCCAAGGTATCCGACCGCAACCGCTACGTCCGCTCCGTCAGCCTCAACGGTACACGGCTCCAGCCCGGAGAGGACGGAGTCCTGAAACTCACCATCAGCCAGATCCTCGAAGGCGGCACCCTCGAGTTCGAGATGAGTGCCCGGCACTGATTTTTATATTGACAGTACAAAAATTTGACCATTTTTATATATTAGCAATATAAATTTGCTATATTTGCGGTAGCAAAAATAGCCGCACATGGCAATAACAATCGATACATTCCGGACACTGATAAGCGAGGGACAGGAGCTTCTCAGAGACATTGACCTGTATGACAGGCAGTTCGAATTTGAGGGCAGCGGCCGATACGTCCTTACAGGCGTGCGGCAGGCCGGCAAGTCCTACATGCTGTTCAAACGGGCAAGGCAGCTGATGTCCAAAGGTCATTTCCCAGAAGAATTCATCTACATCGATTTCGACGACGAGCGTCTCATAGGAATGGATGCCAGCGACTTCGACACGATACTCCAGGCATACAGAAGCACCGGAGGGCAAAAGCCGATACTGATGTTCGACGAGATACAGAACATAGACGGCTGGGAGCATTTCGCCCGGAGACTTGCCAACCGGAAATACCAGGTATATATCACAGGAAGCAACGCTAAAATGCTCAGCCGGGACATACACACGACCCTCGGGGGCAGATACACGGAAGGGACGGTATATCCCTACTCCTTTTCAGAGTATCTTGAGTCGCAGGGCATCGTGCCGGCACCGGGATGGGAATACGGTTCAGAAAGATTCAAAGTCATGGAAATGCTCTCCCGGTATCTCCTGTGGGGAGGATTCCCTGAACTCATGCTTTTCAAGAACAAGAGAAGGTGGCTGAACGACCTGTATGAGAAAATCCTGTTGAACGACATAGTCGTCAGAGGCAGGATCCGCAATGAGGCCGCCCTGCGGATGGTGTTCAAAAGACTCGCAGAGAGCATCGGGAAGCCCATAGCCTACAACCGGATAGCCAACCTGATAAAAAGCACCGGGATCAACACAACCCCGGCATCGGTCATCCAGTATGTCGAAGCCGCCAAAGACGCATACATCATCCTGCCCATTGAGAACTACGCTACCAAATTTACGGAAAGGGAGACTGTCAAGAAACATTACTTCATTGACAACGGTCTCCTGAGCATTTTCCTCAGCAACACTGCCGCCTCCCTGTTCGAAAACCTCTGCGCCATCCATCTGAGCAGGACTTACGGCGACAAACTGTACTTCTACCACAAGAGTACCGAAGTCGATTTCTACATACCGGAAGCCGGATACGCCGTGCAGGCCTGTGTCACGCTCAACGACCCCGACACAAAGGAGAGGGAGGTCAATGCGCTTGTCCGCCTGGACCGGGCCGAGAGCCTTTCGAGGATGGTGATCGTCACCCGCGACGAAGAAGGCTCCATCTCCCTCCCCGACGGCAGGGCCATAGAAATACTTCCCGTCTGGAAATGGCTGCTACAGAGCCGGGACCTTTCGGAGAGTGTACCGATTTGACGTATTTAACTCATATACCTGCCGTACAGCACCGTATAAGGCAGGTCACACAAAAAAACGTATGGGGAGAGTGCCGCGATTTCCCGCATTTCCGGTACACTCTCCGAAACGCCACAGAAAGATGACAGAACTACAGAGTCTCTTGACTAGACAGCTGGCCGGATGGCCGGAAGCAGCGCAGAGATACCGTGACCTGCGCGAGGTACAGACCAAAGAAATAACCATCAGCGGTATGCCGGTCAGGGTGCAGTACAATCCCGCCCGGGCAGTCTCCACACTGGCCCGCACCGACGCGGCCTCCATCGCGGCCCGGCCCTGCTTCCTGTGCCGGGGGAACCGTCCGCAACAGCAGGAGGCCCTGCCCTTCGAGGGCTGCGACGGCCGCCGCTACGAGATACTGGTCAACCCATTCCCCATTTTCCCCGAGCACTTTACCATACCGGCCGTGGACCATGTGCCGCAGCAGATAGCCGGCCGTTTCTCCGACATGCTCCGCCTCGCTGAGGCATTCCCAGACATGACGGTCTTCTACAACGGCCCGGAGAGCGGAGCCAGCGCCCCCGACCATTTCCATTTCCAGATGGGCTGCAAGGGATTCCTGCCAGTGGAAAAGGATTTCAGACTGCTCGGTTCGAAAACCGTCATGCGCCCCGGAGCCGCTGCCATTGCTCTGACATCCGCCTACATCCCGGGACTGCCGGTCATCATCGCTCCGGACGCCAAGTCAGCCGAAGCGGCATTTCTCCGGGTACTGCGTTCTCTGCCCGTCAGCCCAAGGACCGGCGAGCCGCAACTCAACATCCTCTGCTGGAAGGAACGGACTGACGGCGACACCGTTTTCCGCATCCTCGTCATTCCCCGCAAGGCCCACCGCCCGTCCTGCTACTACGCCCCGGAAGGAGAGGCCGTGCGCATCAGTCCCGCGTCCGTAGACCTCGGAGGGGTGTTCATCGTACCTGTGGAGGAGGATTTCCGCAGGACCGATGCCGGGGTGCTGCAGAACATAATCCGGGAAACGGTCGACACCTCCTGGCAACCGGTCATCGATGTCGGGCTGCTCTCAGCTCCGGAGCTGAGAGTGCGGTTCAACCAGCTGTTCTCAATCAGCGGCATCCACGGGCAGGAGGAACTTTCCGGAGACAGGGACAATATCTCCGGCGAACAGGTCTTCACCCTTCAGGACGGAATGATGAGGTGGAACGGGAAATGCTACGGGAAAATGGTGTTCAGGCCGGTTTCCGCGGAAAGCACTTTCACCCTGCACCGGGTGAAAATAGGCATCAACTTCCATTGGGAGCGGGAGGAGGACCAGATGTTCTCCGGCGGACTGACCGTCCTGCCCACGGAGGAAGGACTCACGGCCATAAACAGCGTGCCGGTGGAGGACTACCTGCTGAGCGTGATTTCCTCGGAAATGAACGGAGATGCGCCGGAGGAATTTCTCAAGGCCCATGCCGTCATCTCGCGGTCGTGGCTGCTGGCCCGGCCTACGCTCGGGGGCGGAAACAGCGGCGGACTTCCTGACTCAGTTGCTGACAGTTCTGAAGAGCACTCAGACAACGGACCCGAGCGCATCATCCGCTGGTATGACCGGGAGGACCACACCCTCTTCGATGTCTGCGCGGACGACCATTGCCAGAGGTATCAGGGACTGCTGCGGGCCGGCAACGCCAATATCCGTCGGGCCGTGGAAGCCACCCGGGGGCTGGTGCTGACCGACGGGCCTGACGGCAGCATCTGCGACACCCGTTTCTCCAAGTGCTGCGGAGGAGTGTCGGAGCGGTTCTCCGCCTGCTGGGCCGACGAGGATTTCCCCTACCTGCAGGCCATCAGAGACAATGCTGCCGGATACATAATGTCCAGACCAACCTGTTTCAGCCCGGCAGAAGACACCGGAATCACGGCCTGCCAACTTGAGAGTGTTCCAGCACTTTCCGACGAGCAGACTGCCCGGGATTGGATATTGTCCTCGCCGGAAGCATTCTGCAACACCTCCGACCCGGACCTGCTCTCCACCGTCCTGAACTCCTACGACCAGGAGACCGCCGATTTCTACCGCTGGAAGGTGGAATACACTCAGGCCGGGCTGAGCGACCTGCTCCGCCGCCGTTCCGGCATCGATTTCGGAGACGTACTGGAACTCCGGCCGCTGAAGCGCGGAGCCTCAGGACGCATCATCGAGCTGCTCATCCGCGGCACACTCCGCACAGTCATCGTCGGCAAGGAACTGGAGATCCGCCGCTGGCTGTCCGAATCGCACCTGTACAGTTCGGCCTTCGTGGTAGACACAGTCTATGGTCAGGAGCCCGACATTTCAGAGACCGTCACGACCGGGGCCGATCCGGTGGGCGGCCTTGTGAACGGAGCCCATGCTGTTGACACTCATGCGAGTTCCGAGATTCACCCGACCCCTATCCCCGTCAGATTCATCCTGCACGGAGCCGGATGGGGACACGGTGTCGGACTCTGCCAGATCGGAGCCGCAGCCATGAGCGCACGTGGCTGCACATTTGACCGCATCCTCGCCCACTACTTCCGGGGCTCCAGCCTCACCCGACTGTACTGAGACACACCGGATCAGTTGTCTGGCTGCCGTAAAGGCTCTGCGCTGTCATCTGACTTATTGAATTTGGAAACACAGCCATATTGATGTAACCAAATAGCACTCAGCATATTGCCCCCTACAACTGGTTCTTTTCGGAGTGTTTTTACCCGCCGAAAAACACCGGCTAAAATAGGTAATTATCTATCCGTGAGAGAGTTACTTAATCAAAGGCGTGCTCGTAAATTCAAAAACTCCACAGATTCTCCGAAAATGAAATGGGCCACCGCCGTTGCTGCCTGACCACGATTTACCAGAGAGTGTACCTGAAGAAAGGATACTCGCTCACATTGGACAGGAAATACAGGATGCCGCTGTCCTCGTCCACCGAGATGAAGCCCCAGTTGTCCAGACGGTAGCGATGCACCGGATTGCCGTTCCAGTCGAACTGCTCCACGTAGATATAGTAGATATCCTTTTCCTGCTCCGCAGCCACATCCATCGGAGTACGCCCGCTGTAGAGCAGCCAGACATACCGGTCGCCGGCATAGAGTTTCCAGTAGTGGGTGACATTGCTGTCCATTCCGACCCCTTCGGCCTCACCGTCCTCGGACGAGCTGAAGTCCACCGCACGTACATTGCCGTCGAAATCGCAGAACACCACCCTCTTCGCGTATTTGTAGGCCCAGACCGCCCGCTCATACTGGAAATTCACTCCGAGAGAGCCGATGTTCATCGTGCTGCCGGCGAAATATTTGCCTAAGCGGAGGTCTGCAAGCTTACGGACAGTCTTTTCTGGAACTGCGACAGTATCGCTTCCGTCGTAAAAGTATATCGCCGCATAGTGCGCAAAAACTATGTGGTCATCATCCTGAGCCGCATAACCTCTTGTATATGAAAAATCGTCATACTGCCCGGGAATCCGGTGGCTGACGGGTTCTACGACTCCGTCTATCCGGATTTTGCAAAGACTCCCGACGCCCATGAAGTTATCGTTGACCATAGCGATATATCCAGAGTCCCCGTATGGCCAGATATCCGGCGAGAGAAACTCCATCGGCCCGCGTCCCTTGTTTCCTGACACACCTTTGAGTTTCAGCTCCGGCAGCGAATACAGCCTGAAAGGACGCTGATCCATGCAGCAGACCAGCATGAGCGAGTCCTTCAGAATCACGGTGGACACTCCCACCTGGAATATTTCCTCCAGTTTTACCGTATCTCCCTTCAACGATATCTCCTTACCGAAGGCTTCGGCATCATTTTTCAGGTGCACCTCTCCGGGAATGAGCGGAGCAATGGTGTCGGGAACAGCTGCCACAGAAGTGCTGTCATCGGCCCGGAGCAATGAATTTTTCCCGGAGCGGGACCCGCAGGAAACGCATACAAGCACAGCTGCTGCAGCTGCACAAACAAGGACATTCATTCTGTGCATGACTTTTACTTTTAATTAGACGGCATCTTATCCATCTGTAAATATAAAAAATTTTTTCGTAGTTTATCAAGCAACCTACAAGTTTCCACAACGGCAGTAACTCGCGAGATCCAGTGCCGTTGCGGTATAGGGCGAAAAGAAAAATCAAAACTTTTGCATTGCTCTCGGCTTCTGCGCAATTTGGACTTCGTCCACACATACTGGGGCGCCTCGGCAATCGCAAGTAAACTTGCATTGCTCTCGGCTTCTGCGTATATTTACAGCATGAAAAACAAGAGAATACCGCCGATGGCATGGATTCCGACACTCTATGTGGCGGAAGGGCTGCCGTATGTGGCCGTGAACACGCTGTCGGTCATCATGTACAAGAATCTGGGAATGTCCAACACCGACATCGCCTTCTATACCGGATGGCTGTACCTGCCGTGGGTCATCAAGCCGTTCTGGAGTCCGTTCGTGGACATCATACGCACCAAGAGATGGTGGACCGTGACTACACAGTTCATTATCGGGGCGGCTTTCGCGGCCATTGCCCTGACTCTGCCGCTGGACTCTTACGTGGTGATGTCGCTGGCAGTATTCTGGCTGATAGGATTTGCCTCGGCCACACACGACATTGCGGCGGACGGATACTACATGCTCGCCCTTGACTCCTCGGACCAGTCGCTGTACGTAGGAATACGCAGCGCGTTCTACCGGCTGGCGACCATCATCGGACAGGGCGGAGTCGTGATGGCGGCCGGATGGATGGAGACGGCTTTCGGCAATGTCCCGAGGGCCTGGGCGGTAACCTTCCTCATCCTATCTGCATTGTTCTTCGCAGTAGCCGTGTACCACTCGCGGATATTGCCCCGGCCCGCAGTTGACCGGCCCTCGGGAACCGTTCCGGAGACGCCGAAAAACGAAGGTAAAAATGCGTGCTCTGCTTGGGGTCCGAACCAGGAACCCCATTCCGCTGTAGCTTCAACAGAACTCAGACCAACGTATTCAGCTTCCGATAAACCAGAAGCAGACTCTGACCGGAAGCGGCCGGGGAGACAGACGGCCCTTAACCACAATGAGCGTCACACCGGAAGCGACCCGAAGCACGGTGCGGGCCGCATCCTACGCGAGTTCATCGGCACATTCGGCTCATTTTTCCGGAAAAAGAACGTATGGATAGCTGTCACATTCATCCTCCTATACCGCTTTCCCGAAGCCCAGCTGGTGAAAATGATCAACCCCTTCCTGCTCGATCCGGCATCAGAGGGAGGCCTCGGTCTCAGCACCGCCCAGGTCGGTCTGGTCTACGGCACGATAGGCATCATCGGCCTTACCCTCGGCGGCATACTCGGCGGAGTGCTGGTATCCCGCTACGGCCTCAAACGCTGCCTCTGGCCCATGGCCCTGGCCCTCACCCTGCCCTGCGGAGTATTCTGCTGGATGAGCATGGCCCAGCCCGACCCCGCCTCAGCCCTCAATCTCATCCTGATCAATGCCTGCGTCTTCATCGAGCAGTTCGGCTACGGTGTCGGATTCACCTCTTTCATGCTGTACATGATGTATTTCGCCGAAGGTCCCAGCAAGACCTCCCACTACGCGATATGCACCGCCTTCATGGCCCTCGGCATGATGATTCCGGGGATGTTCGCTGGCGCCCTCCAGGAATGGATGGGCTACACCGGCTTCTTCTGGTGGATCATGGGCTGCTGCCTCGTCACTCTCGCTGTCACCGCACTCATCAGGGTAGACCCCTCATTCGGTCTGAAAGGCAAAGACAGACAATAATCCGGTCCTGGACGGCAGGTGCGGCGAGAGAGGCCTGTGGAGCCGGTGCCCAGACAAGCCACGGGGGAAAGTGCACCAGAATCGCGGCACTTTCCCCGAGGGTGGAGACAGCAGGTGCGGCGAGAGAGGCCTGTGGAGCCGGTGCCTAGACAAGCCACGGGGGAGAGTGCACCGGAATCGCAGGAAATCGCGGCACTTTCCCCGGGGGTGGAGACGGCAGGTGCGGCGAGAGAGGCCTGTGGAGCCGGTGCCTAGACAAGCCACGGGGGAAAGTGCACCGGAATCGCAGGAAATCACGGCACTTTCCCCGGGAGTGATGCAGTTGTACTGGCTGTCTCTTAAAATCTTTTGAAAAAGTTCAAAACAGTTCTTAAATTTGTAGAATGAACTGGAGTGAACTGAGCCTGCCGATAACCGACCCGACGTGGATATTCCTGATCGTGCTGCTGATCATACTTTTCGCGCCCCTGCTGTTCAACCGGCTGAGGATACCGAATATCATCGGCATGATACTGGCCGGTGTGCTCATCGGCGAGCACGGACTCAACCTGCTGGCCCGCGACAGCAGTTTCGAGCTGTTCGGCAACGTGGGTCTTTACTACATCATGTTCCTGGCCGGTCTGGAGATCAACATGAGCGATTTCAAGCGCAACCGGAAAAAGGCCGCTGTCCTGGGCATGCTGGCATTCCTGATTCCCATCTCGATAGGGTTCATAGTCAACACGACGCTGCTCAAGTACAGTGTAGTCACCTCCATCCTGCTGGCCAGCATGTACGCCTCCTACACCCTCATCTCCTATCCTATAGTGCTCAGACTCGGAGTCTCGCGCCAGAGAAGCGTAAGCATCGCCGTAGGAGCGACAGCTGTCACAGACACCCTGACCCTGCTCGTGCTGGCAATCATAAGCGGCATCTACCAGGGTGGGACAGGACAGATGTACTGGATAGGCCTGGCGATAAAGGTCGTGTTGACAGGTGCCCTCATAATGTACTCGGTTCCACGCATAGCCCGTTGGTTCTTCCGCAAGTACGACGACACCATCATGCAGTTCATCTTCGTAATGGTACTGCTTTTCGCGTCGGCCGGCCTCATGGAGACAGCCGGACTCGAAGGCATACTCGGAGCCTTTCTGGCCGGCATACTCCTGAACCGCCTCATACCCAACATATCACCTCTCAAGAGCCACATAGAATTCGTCGGCAACGCACTCTTTATCCCGTTCTTCCTGATAGGAGTGGGCATGCTGATAGATCTGCGGGTAATCTTCGGACACGGAGACGCGCTGAAGGTAGCCGCCGTGATGACCGCCACAGCCATCACCGGCAAATGGCTGGCCAGCTTCGTGACACAGAAAACTTTCCGTATGTCACGGACCGAGCGCAGGCTGATGTTCGGACTGAGTACCTCGCAGGCCGCAGCCACTTTGGCCGCAGCACTTATCGGCCATGAAATCATTCTACCGGACGGAAGCCGTCTCCTGAGCGACGATGTGCTCAACGGCACCATACTGCTCATTCTGGTCACCTGCATCGTCAGCTCACTCACCACACAGAGCGCGGCACGAAAGACAGCTGTAGTCCAGCCGGCTGCCGACAGCAATTCCGATACAGACCAGGAGAAGATCCTGATACCGGTCGCAAACCCCGATACCGTGAAGGACATGGTATGTTTCTCCCTCGCGGTCCGCAACCCGAAAATCACAGACAACATACATGCTCTCAGCATCATATATGACAGCGACAATCCACAGGCGGTCAATACCGGCAACCGTAACCTCGAGACTGCCGCGAAAATAGCCGCCTCGGCTCATGTCGACCTGAAAAAGATAAGCCGATACGACATCAACATCGCTTCAGGAATCATCCACACGGTCAAAGAGCATAACATCACCAGCCTGATCATAGGACTGCGCAGGGACTCGGATATCAAGAGCTATGTCATAGGCAATCTGGCCACCAACCTGCTCCGCAGCCTGTGCTGCGAGATCATGGTCATGCGCCTCATGGTTCCGATCAACACTCTGGGCAGGATAATCATAGCCGTACCGCCAAAGGCCGAATACGAGCCCGGATTCCGGAAATGGGTGGAGCATTTCGGCCGTTTGGGCAGCTCTTTGGAACGCAGACTGGATTTCTTCGCCACTGACAGCACAATAGCCGTACTGCAGCCCATGATGATGGATGAATTCAAAAGCACGGAGGCCACATTCCAAAGCATAGACAGTTTCGAAAGCCTGCCCTCGCTGATATCCCAGACCGGCAGCGACAGCCTGCTCGCCGTCATCAGCGCACGGCAGGGATCCATTTCCTACGACAGCTCGTTCGAGCGCCTGCCCAAGATGCTCGGCAAGGACCTCATCAAGTCAAGCCTCATCCTGCTGTATCCGGAAAAATACGATGAATCAGGCCACAGTCTCAATTAACACATGATCATGAAAATTCCAATATCCCATATTGCAACGATTATTCTACTGCTGACCGCCTCTCTCGGCAATCTTGCAGCACAGCATGTAAAAACCGGTATCGACGTACTGGAGGAAAACGGATTCGAACAGGTGCGAGGCAAGCGGATAGGACTTGTGACCAATCCCACCGGAGTGGACCGGTACCTCAACTCCACGGTCGACGTGCTCTTCAATGCCCCTGACGTGGAGCTGGTCGCCCTTTTCGGTCCTGAACACGGGGTAAGAGGCAACGCACATGCCGGCGAGCACGTGGCCGGACAGGCCGTCGATTCCCGCACCGGAGTGCCGATCTTCTCGCTCTACGGGAAAAGCCGGATGCCGTCGGCATCACAGCTGGAGGGTCTGGACGCGATAGTCTACGACATACAGGACATCGGCTGCCGCTCTTACACATACATAAGTACAATGGGCAATGTGATGAAAGTGGCCGCGATGGAGGATGTTGAGATGATTATTCTCGACCGGCCCAATCCTCTTGGAGGACTGAGGGTCGAAGGACCCGGAGTAGATGATTCTCTGATATCGTTTGTAGGACAATACAATATCCCCTATGTCTACGGCCTGACTTGCGGTGAGCTGGCCATGCTGCTCAATGAGGATGGAATGCTGACAGTCACCGGCAGCCGCGGACAGGACAGCACTGTCAGATGCAGGCTTACGGTAGTGAGAATGGAGGGCTGGACCCGCAGCATGAGCTGGGACGACACCGGACTGATGTGGGTGCCCACCTCGCCCCATATCCCGACACCGGAAGCCGCGTATTTCTATCCGGCCACCGGAATACTGGGTGAGCTGGGATGTCTCTCCACCGGTATCGGATACACCCTGCCGTTCGGAATGATAGCTTGCGAAGGCATGGACGCGGACCTGTTGGCATCGCGTATGAACGCCCTCTATCTGCCAGGCCTGCTGTTCCGTCCCATCTACGCCACACCATTTTACGGCTCGCTGAAAGGCAAGGAGATCGGAGGAGTCCAGATCTACATCACGGACTTCACGACAGCGAGACTGTCCGAGATACAGTTCTATGCCATGCAGGTGCTTCGAGAACTCATGCCGACATTCGATCCTTTTGCCAGTGCCGCACCATCCCGGATAGAAATGTTCGACAAGGTAACCGGCTCGGAAGAGATTCGTAAAGCTTTCAGCAAGCGGTACCGGTACGAGGACATCTACTGCCTATGGAATGATTTTGCAATAAAATTTCGCAAATTGTCTGAAAAATACTATCTTTACAAACTAAACTGACAAACTGTGAAAACACGCTATCACATAATCCGATTCGTAATCACCATGCTGTCTGCGGCCATAACAGTTACGGGCATGGTCTCATGCAGTGCCGACAGGTCCTTCGACTTCTACACAGAAGCGTCTGTATGCATCGGACAATACAACGGTCCCATAGGAGAACACGGCAGCCACAATTATTTCATATGCCTGTCTGACAAAGGATTCAGTCCTGACAGCACATATATTCCCGAAGCCGCATACTATTACTTCGACATATTCTCCGACATACCGGCAGACAGCAGTTCCATATCCATACCGGAAGGACAGTACATACTTGGAAAGAGAAACGGAAGCATTTCCGGGACATTCACTCCGAACTACTCTATCGCCGTAGAATGCACAGAGAACGGGAAAAGCACGCAGATGCCCCTGAGCAAAGGAGTTCTGCACGTTTACAGGAAAGACGGAAGACATATCATAAAGGCAGAACTGACCGATGCGGCAGGAATGACACACTGCATAAACTACACAGGTCCGGCTCTCCTCGCGGACAGGTCAGGAAAAGTGCTGACAGAATTCTCTCCGCTCACAGGCAATCTGGATATCAATGCAACATCCTGCGCCATATCATCGAGCGAAGGCCCGGCCGGCAACTCAAACGTGACACTCTCACTGACCGACATGGAGACGGATGGTAAAGGACTGGCTCTACCGCCCGGAAGCATAGTCAACATAGACGTGTTCATGCCGGTTCCATCGGAAAGCCGGCTTGTACCAGGCACATACAATCTTACTCCGGCATGGGGACATGACTTCACTGTCAGCCCAGGCGAACTGCAGGACGGAAACTACTTTGTAGGAACGACCGTAGAGCATTATGACGGGGAAAAAGGATATATAGGATTCATGGAAAAAGGTACCGTCAGCATAGCCTATGACGACATAACGGGAAATCACACCATCTCCTTCGAACTCACATCCAGCAACGGACATGTCATCACAGGAAGCTATACAGGAAACTCCTTCATACTTCACAAATCCGGTACTGATGCCGGCTACAGCCGCACATTCCAACGGCCCGTATACACTCCCACGGCGCATTCAGGATTCACCGTCCGAAGCCTGTGACGCACGACCACGCCACAGTCGCATAAAAACGCCGGTCACGGCATATTCCGCAACCGGCGCTCATTCCTATACAATCTGCAGATACAATCAGAACTGCACTACGACCGATGTCATTCCAGGAACAATAAGATTTTCTCCATACAGGACCTCATCACCTGTCAGGATATTCCTGCCTGCAAAAGTTCCGGGTTCCTTTCCAAGAGCGGCAGCCGCCTTTTGGAAAATCTCATCATAACGACACCAGTCCAGAGTTACCGGCTCTACACCGTTGTTTATCACAACCAGCACCACATCGCTGAAATCCGGAGTATAACGGAAATAAACATACGTATTGACCAGATCGCCAAGCGGCATAAAATGAGTCAGTTGCCCCTCCGTCACTGCCTTAGAGCCTTTTCTCCACTGCATCAGGGTGCGGGTATGATTGAACATGTCGTTCTGCATGTCAGTCCGTCCTTCTGAAGTGAAGGCATTTGTCCTATCACCTGACCATCCTCCCGGGAAATCCGTCCTCCACCAGGCGTCGCCCTTGCCTATCATCTCCTCGGGTCCATGCATCAGAATCTCATCTCCGTAGTACCACTGTGGCACTCCGCGCATGGTCAGCAGCAGGGTCGTGGCATTCTTCATTCTGGCCAGAACAGTGGCGTCATCGTCCTTGTATGCACCGAAACGGATGAAAGGACGCTCCATATCGTGATTTGTCAGAAAAGTCAGCAGCCGGCCCGGATCATAATACGCAAAATCCATGGAAACTGCATTGTATATACGTTTTATTCCGTCATCATAGCCGAGACTGTCATTCTGCGTAAAGGCAGGGGCCATATTCTCCGTAAGGTAGAAATCCATGACCATGGGCAGATGCGAAGTGAATCCGTCCCGGTTGGTCCGGAAACTTCCGTCTGCAGTACGGCATCCCTCCCAGTAGGCGATCTGTAACGGGTTGTGGAACCAGCATTCCCCTACGAGAGTGAATTCGGGATACTCTTTCAATATGCCTGCCGTCCAGGCCGAGATATCCTCCTTGACGGTATATGGATATGTGTCCACCCTGATACCGTCCAGATCTGCATACTCTATCCACCAAACCGCCAGTTGGATATAATACTGAAGGCAATATGGGTTGCTCAGATTCATATCGGGCATGGAAGTATCAAACCACCCGTCCACGCATCCTGCAAGGTCTATTCGGGCCGCATGCGGATCCGACTGAGTGGACATGGCGTAATTGGAGCGGGTGAATTCGGGATGCTGGTGAATCCAGTCCTTGAATGGCAGGTCCTTGTACCACCAGTGGGCCGTACCGCTGTGGTTGGGCACTATATCCTGAATAAACTTGATGCCTTTATCATGAGCGGCGGCCACTAACGAACGGTACTGCTCGTTGGTGCCGTAATGTGGATCAATCTGATAGTAATCCGAGCAGGCATAGCCGTGGTAAGAGTAGGCAGGCTCATTGTCGAGAGTAATGGGTGTAGGCCAGACTGCCGTCACTCCAAGGTCGGCCAGATAGTCCAGATGGTCCATAATCCCCTGCAGGTCTCCGCCATGACGGCCCACAGGACTCCTGCGGTTGCTTTTTTCTGATGTCAACGGAGATGAGTCATTTTTCCGGTCTCCGTTCGCAAAACGGTCAGGCATGAGCAGATACACTACATCCGAAGGTCCGAAGCCCTGTCTGTCGCGCGAGCCTTCCCTCCGCTCCCCTATACTGTAGGCAAATGTACCGGTCTTCCCGTCGGGGTAGTTGATGGTAAATGTGTACTCCCCGGGAGCCAGGTTGTCGGCGATCTCCAGGTCCACGAACAGATAGTTCGGGCTCTCGGCATAATGCACGGCCTTAACCGTAATCCCGTCAGAAGCCACGCTCACACCAGCACCTGAAAGCCCGGGAGCATGAATCATCAAGGTCAGCGGGGTCTCCATCCCCGTCCACCAGCAGGGCGGCTCCACGCGCAGTTCCTCCTGCATACCGGTCGCTGAAGCAAAGGACGAGAGCCCCACCGCAGCCAGAATGGTCGTCAGTAAATTCTTTTTCATTTTATTACAATTTATATTGTTAATACTGTTACTATCCGTCGTCCGTTGCTCACCTTACTCCGGCAACTCCTTGCGCAGGTGCCCGGAAGAGACGGGAAAACGGTTCACCTGCGGTGCGGGCATCTGCAGTGTGGTCAGAACACAAACTGATAGCCGTGGGCGGGAAGTGTGTAGCTCTGACCTGCGATACCGCCTTCAGAGACAGTCACTGTCACCTCCTCAGCGGAGAAGTTGAACACGGCCGCAAAGCCGTCACTGCCGTCAGAGAGCCTGCGCTCGAAGGAGAATACCTGCCCCGGCCTGTCATTGGCCAGCACTACCATCGGGGCGCCCTCGCGCGGAGCATACATGGCCGGATGGGCATCCCTCATGGCAATAAGTTCCTTGTAGAACTGCGTAAATCCGTCCTTGTCCTCCCAGACTATCGGGTCACGTACAAAGAACTCCAGTGAGTTTTCATTTCCCATCTCCTGACCGCTGTATATCAACGGCATCCCGGGCTCTGCAAATGTCAGTGCCGCGAACTGGCGCACAGCATCGCCCATTCTCTCGAATTCCGTACCGTTCCATGAGTTCTCATCATGATTGGATGTGAAATTCATCTCTATACTTTCGTCAGAGAACTGCCCGGCATGTTCCTCAAGATATTTGACATACTCGGCAGCCGTCGCCTTGCCTTGAGCGAGCCTGTTCATCCATGCATGGTTGGACCATCCATAATAAGCATCGAAGGCATTGACCATAAGTTCCGGCTTTTCTGCCTCAGCCAGCATGAACAGGTCCGGACGGATCTGCCTCAGCGAGGCAACGGCCCAGTCCCAGAAATCCACAGGGACCTCATGTGCCACGTCGCAGCGGAAACCGTCCACTCCTATTTCCTTGACCCAGTACGTCATGGCATCCAGCATGGCCGCACGCATGCCGGCATTGTCGTAGTTCAGTTCGGCCACATCGGTCCAGTCGAAAGGAGCCAGCGGCGTTCCAGTGCTGTCGTCCATCACATACCAGTCAGGATGTTCGGATATCCAGGCATGGTCACGGGAGGTGTGGTTGGCTACCCAGTCCAGAATCACCTTGAAGCCAAGTTCATGGGCCTCGTCCACTACGGAACGGAAATCATCGATATCTCCGAACTCCGGATTGATGGCCTTATAGTCGCGTATTGAGTAATAGCTGCCAAGCTCCCCCTTGCGCTCCACCTCTCCTATCGGATAGACCGGCATGAACCAGAGTATGTCCACTCCCAACTCCTTGAGTCTGGGCAGGTGCTCGCCAAAAGCCTTGAACGTACCTTCCGGTGTATATTGGCGTACATTCACCTCATAGATAACGGCATCCGCAGTCCAATCCGGATGAACGACATTGGTTACAGGCAACTGCGTCCCGTTTCCTTTCCCGGCACAGCCGGATATCAGCAGAGCGGCGGCAAGCACCGGCACTGCAATTGCGATTGTTCTTATAAATTTCATGATATCGTTTTGTTAATGTTATTCCGCGTTTACTATAGAGAACGACAGTGGTCCTGTCTCCACCGCCACAGACTCCGAGCCTCTGTACTTAAGACCGAACGGCAAATCCAAAGTCCTGCGGACCGGACGGTCGGACTTGTTGAGAGCAACGACTACGTAGTCACCCATATATACCCTTATATAGGCCATATAGTCCTTTTCTGCCGCTATCAGGAAATAGTCCCCGAACATCAGAGGCATGCTGGACGTCCGTTGGTGTACAAGACGGCAGACAGTTGAGAACACCTCCGCCTCATATTTGCTGCGAGGCTCGAACTGCGACCAGCGGCGGTTGTCAGGATCATTGCCTCCGGGCTGTCCCCACTCGTCACCGGTATATATGACAGGTATCCCGGGAAGGGTCATGTTCATGGCATGAAGCAGCATCAGCCTGCGGTATGCCAGAGTGTCGCTTACCCCGATATCCCTCTTCCATCCTGCTGCCTTGTAGTCCTCGCCAGGTACAAGATCTCCACCAACTATGGACACATAACGCGCCCTGTCATGATTGCCCGAGATGACACCCATGAGATTATGGAACCCATAGGTATGAAGACTGCCGTCTATAGTAGCGGCCAGTGTGCCGAATGAGCCGTCAGGTGCGGATGTCGCTGCGATGTAAGTATCATATATGTTGAAATCAAACTGGCAGTCCAGCATACCGGTACGGACATAGGACGAGATAAGTTCCGGAGAACCGTACGTCTCCCCTATCTGGAAGACACTGCGGTCGGGAACCTGCTCCAGAAGCTTGCGGGTCAGTTTGCGCCAGTACACCTCCGGAATATGCTTGGTGGCGTCATGGCGGAATCCGTCGAAATCATACTCCCGCATCCAGAACACTGCGGAGTCAGTCATCGGTTCATTGACATCCTCTCTCTCCAGGTCCAGGGTCGGAATATGCTTGTCGAACCACGTAGTCAGGCGGAACTCGTCCCAAAGTTCCAGATTGGGTCTTCCGTCCGGGGTGTACTCAGGCGTCTTCCAGTCCGGATGGGCCTGCAGCAAAGGACTCTCCACATGCAGGTGATTTGCGACATAGTCCAGTATTATATTCTTGTCATCCGCATGAATGTCATCTATAAGCCTGCGCAGCTCCTCAGGAGTCCCGTAGCGGGGATCCAGCTTGGTCATATACACCGGCCAGTATCCGTGGTATCCGGTAAAACGTGTAAAAGGATCCTTATTCAATCCCCATACTGTATATGGATTCTGAGTAATGGGGGATATCCAGACGGTATTGACCCCGAGAGTGTCGAAATATCCGTCCCGCACTTTGATGTCTATACCTACCAGATCTCCGCCGTAATAGTCGGCTTCAGGAAGCACGTCCCTGCGGCCGGCCTTCCAGTCGTTGTCAGGATTACCGTTGAGGAAACGGTCTATCATTATCTGATACATTACCCATGACTGACGGTCTCTCCGGTCCAGACTGTCAGGTTCGGTTATCACACGCCCGTAACTAAGCGGCACCAGTATATCGCTGCCGGCGCCCTCGGCATTATAGGCATATACCCTCACATAGGACCGTTCCATCTCCCCGGCATTCTCCGGAATCCGGACGGTAAACTCACCGTTTCTCCTGTACGACATAAACTTATGGTCAAGCATAGTATTCTGCCACAGAACGATATAGTCTGAAGGAGGATTCTCTCCGTATACAGTGAACTCCCGGCCGTCCATGCCGGCATCCACAGTTGTCACACTCGGGACATCCGTCATTTCCGACACGGATGTCTTGAGAACAATGACTCCGGTCTCATTCCCCGATGTCACAGTGACCGTAGACACTTTCCGGGAAGACGGACCTGCCACAAGCAGGACTGTATCCATATCGTCCCTGGAGACGGGCAGGACAACGTAGTCATCACAAGACACATTGTCCACTGTCCTTATCTTCGGGAAATAATCCCTCACAATCAGCAGAGTCGTATCCGAAGCCACTGTACACGGCATGGCCGGCACGGACTCTTTGTTGAAAAACGGACTGTCCGGGACCCTGTACGAACAGGAAGCCAATGCCAGAAAACCGGACAGCGTCAAAAGCATATTGCCAAATACTCTCATATTGTTCAAATATCAAATACTACCGATGAATATCCACGCATCTGCAGACGGTTCCGGTCTCCGTCACTGCCTGCAAAGACATCCCCCTGTACGGCCACGGTTCCAGAGACCGTATCCGGAAGAATGAAGTTTATGTCCTCCGGTCCGAAATTATGAATCACCAGCACACGGTCTCCTTCATAGTCCATGTACCATGCGCACAAGGAAGTTGATGACGTAAGGCTCTCATTTATCACATCGTGGCGCACCATCCTGCCTTTGGCAAGAGCCGGCACGGCATTGCGGGCACGGGCGAAGTCCATATACACTTTCAGGACCGACGTACTGTCCGCCGCCTGCTCCACGACAGACGATGCAGGCAGGGCCGTTTCCGATTTACCGGCATAGGATGCCAGCTTTGTATTATAGCTGTCTCCCCAATTCATCGGCACACGCACATACTCGTCTCCATTGTCCTTAACGCCTGTATATCCGAGTTCCTCACCATAATATATATAAGGTGCACCGCCGGCTGTCAGCAGCACTGCCCCTGCCAGCTTCATTTTCGCAGCCGAACCTCCGAGGTCACTTCCCGCACGGTTCTCATCGTGGTTGGAAAGCTTGGTCGCCTCGATATAGTCCGGACGGACTGCAGCATATTCATCCTGATAGGACAGAATATCCCTGACAAACGTATTCCCGACACCTCCGTTAATGGCCGCCGACAGCCTCCACCAGAAAGAGAAATCAAAGGCAGCGGGCAACCCGGCATAATATGGAGCAACTTCATTATGCTCGGAGAATACCTCCCCGACCATATAGAAAGGCCCGTCTCCGGAATAATAGCCGTCCATGGCCTCGTAGAACTTTCCGAGGAAGACCGGATTCTCGTTGGAACCGGCGTTATGATAAATATGTTTCACCGCATCCAGACGCATACCGTCTATCCCGGCATCTATCCACTGTCTGCCTATGCGCACCATCTCCTCAAACGCCGGAGACTGCTCCGCACTTTCCGCAGGACCGTAGTTGAGGTCAGCGAACCAGCTGGTCCACATGTGGGAATGGTAGTAGAGAGTACCGGGCATGAGCAGATCATGGACCGCGTTGTTGTCACTTGATGTAAACAGAGGATACTCCACACCGTACTCTATCACTGCGTCTGCGGCATCTGCCGCCCCGTACTTGGTACCCGGAGTCCAGTCATCCGTTCCTTCCGTCCGTATCAGAAAACCCCATGGAGAATCGAAGTCCACCGCCAGGGAATAAAGCCCGTTCCCGTCATCATAGAACTTTACATAACGTGCCGGGTCACCCATATACAGATACTTGTCGCTGTCAGTATCCGGAGCGGTGTTCTCACTGTCCGCCGGGCCGTCCGACTCCGTTACGGTAAGCACCGGAGCAGCAGGATCCGACCAGTCCAATACGAACTCCATGACACCCTTGGCGGAATTTCCGGCCACGAACCACTGCCCGGCATCATATCCTCCGGAACCCTCCGTGGCTATCATCGGGATATTGCCGGCCTCTATATCCGCGGCGGGATTCTCCGAGAAAATGTAGAAGTCCCTATACGGGCTGTCCCCGCTTTCACAGGCCTCCAGAAACCAGGGATGATCACTGCCGGTATGGTTGAGCACGTAATCCATGTATATCCTGATACCGTGGTTGTGCGCCGCCTCCACCAGGGCCTTGAAATCATCCATCGTCCCGAACTCCGGATTGATGGTCTCATAGTCCAGGATATCATAGCCGTGATAGGACATGGCCGGATGTACCGGAGAAAGCCATATGGCAGAAACTCCCAGTGAATCCAGATAGTCCAGTTTGTCTATGATACCCCGAAAATCCCCTATGCCGTCTCCATCGGAGTCCGCAAAAGAATAGACCAGAAGCTGATATGTAATATCCGCCTGCCTGGTCCCGTCCCATTCCACAGCATCAGGCACCAGACGGTGCATGCCCTCGGGAACTCCAGGCTCAGTATCGGTTGAAAGACGGTCTTCCCGGCATGCCGTAAATGACGTCAGCAACACGATGTACGTCAATATTCTTATCAATACCAAGGCTCTCATAATGATTTTTCAAAAAAGGGCGGAGAACAGAGCCCCGCCCTTGACTTTAACAGACAAGACTTCACTTATTCCACGTAGTCCTCTGCACTCAACTCATACGTAGGATTGTCCCAGTCATTGAGGTCAAGATAGAAACGGTACTTACCGGCAGTCACCGAGATGTTGTCTCCGCCGCCGATGCTGACAAGTCCTTCACCAGAGCCGGTGCCGATCCAGGTGGCACCGTTATCGAGAATAAACTTGAAACCGCCGTCCGAAGGTATGTCGAGGTCTATATAGAAGACTCCGTCGACAGGGTTCTGGGTCATCTCGTCGGTATTGGAGTCATCTGCGGCCCAGCCGTTGAAGTCTCCTGCCACCTTCACACTGTTGAAGCCCCTGTTCATGTTGAGTGTCAGGGTAGATTTCACAAAATGGAAACTGTAGTAGCGGTATGTGCTGTAGTTGGTAATATTACCGCTTGTTCCGTCGTTCCAGAGAGTTATGGATGGAGCCTCGGGTTCCGTACTGGTCATGGTGCCTGTGCCCCAGTTTCCGTTATCCCAATTGGTAGCGCCCGTTATCTTGAAGCCGTAATCAGCACAGTCAGCTCCAAAGTCAATCACACCCACATAATTCTCATCATCTTCCGCATAACTGAACAGATGAGCAACGGCATTCGGATCCCAGGGTGCGGTGGGCCATCCCCACGGAGCACCTGTAACATACACCATGTCATATGACCTTTCCATACTGTAGACAGTCACGGTCACGGATACGGAGTTGGAATAGACCTCCGTGTCGGGTACAACAGTGGACTCACCCATTATGCTGGCTCCGATACGGATCTCCGCCTCGACAGTGGCCCCTACCGAGCATCCTAAGTTCATCAAGGCTGAATTGAAGTCCGCAGACTCGATTACCAGAGTATCCTTTTCCACATCAGGAGTGCCGGTTATCGTTCCTACAGAGACCTGTGACGCGAAGCTGTTACCGGCCAAATCCACATAGGCCGTATATGACTTGGCCGTAGAGATACCGAAATCGGCAGGAGTAAAAGTAAGTTCCGCAAAAATATCCACGGAATCCGACAGTTCGTAATCCGTGACCGGGTCAAGAACGGAAGGCACTGCGCTCTCTGGATCAAACACCGGCCCTTTCTCAACAGTACAGGCTGCAAACATGGATGCAACTGCCGCCAGAATCAATGATATGTATAAATTCCTTTTCATCGTTTTCCAGATTTAGATGTTATTAATATCCGGGATTCTGCTCCAGCTTGCCGCTGGCGTTGATCTCGGTTGTAGGTATGGGGAACAGGTTGAAATGATCGTCCACGCTCTGGCCGTCATACACACCGCCTTTCCATTCCCACATGTAATCATCAGTGGTGAACAGACCGAACCGGATCAGGTCCTGACGCCGCATGTTCTCCCAATAGAACTCACGTCCCCGCTCATCGATGATGTCGTCGAGAGTAACCGTAGACAATGGCTCCAGACCGGCTCTCTCACGGACAGCATTGAACGCTCTCCGTCCTTCGTCGTCAATGCTTCCTCTGCGAAGCTGTGCCTCAGCCAGCATCAGGTATGCATCGGCAGCCCTGAATATGGGATAGTCGGTATTGGGGAATCCTGCCGTACTGCTGATGTTGGTACTGTCGTGATTGAGGTTGGTGAACTTCATCTGGCAGTAACCGTTGGTGAAATCGGACTGATCCAGCACGTTCTTGATATGAGGGTCCCCGAACTCACTTCCGTCAGTGAAGATATATCTGGCATCGGCAGACTCTTCTCCTGCAAACAGGTCTATGAGCTGGGATGTCACAACGAGTCCGCCCCAACCGTCATTGACTCCGAGAGCTGCCTGCCATTCGCTGTTTCCGGACACGATGGAGGACTTGATGATGAAGTTGGTATTTCCGTAGGACTGAATCATATCCGCATCGCTCTGTACCGCGAAGATTATCTCATTGAACAGGTTGTTGTCAGCACTGAACAGATATGGATACGGCGTATCAAGAGGATATTTTCTGATTATCTCCTGACACTCCTCGATGCACTTGTTCCACTCACCCTGAATGGCCGAGCGGCCCTCGCCTCCATACTTGGGATCATCGCAGTTGGTGAATATCTCCGAGTTGAGATACAGCTTGGCCAGCAGCATGGTCGCGAACTCCTGGCTGCAACGGCCATATTCGGTCATGCTAGCCTCACGCAGGTCGTTTCGGAAACCGTTCTCTCCGCCTATCTCATCCACCAGCCACTCATAAAGCTGGTAACGGGACACCTGGTCAGGTCCTTCGGACACACTGACAGGATCCTCTTCCGTAGCAAAAGGGACATTGCCGAAAAGATCGATGGCATGATAATAGCTGAGCGCCCTGAGTGCCCTGGCCTGGGCTACCATATAGTCCATTTCCTCGCCCTTCAGATCCTCGGGCGCATTGTTGGCCTGACGGATGAACTCATTGCAGAGGCTGATCTGATAATATATACGGGAGAACATAGCTGTAACGAACACATCCGAAGTCGTCCAGCTGAGACCGTGCAGAGAACGGATGGTCTGGTCATTCCATGTACAGCTGGCCTCGTCTGTAGGCAGTGTACACAGATTGAAGAGAGCCCTCATGTACTGACCGAAACCACCGTCGATACCACTGATGTCCGGTGATGAGTCCGGGCCTTCAGAAGCACTGACTGCCAGGGAGCTGTAGCATTTTGCAAGAAGCTGCTGGTATGCTTCTATACTGGTAAGCACCTTGTCGGGGGAGTTGACGTCGGGATCGATTGGAGACACGTCCAGATCGTTGACGCAGGACACTGAGAACATGGCTGCTGCCGACATCATCAATGACACCAATATTATTCTATATCTTTTCATAATTATTTGTGCTTGTTGAATTGATTAGAAATTGTACTTAAGACCGAGGATATAGGTCCTGGGACGGGGATAGAGGTTATTGTCTATACCGCTGAACACTTCCGGGTCGATACCGGAGTACTTCGTAAAGGTCGCCACATTCTGGACTGTTCCGAACAGGCTGAGCGAACCGCCCTTGCCGAGGTCGAACAGATAGCTGAGCGTGATGCGGTCGATCTTGAAGAAGGATCCGTCCTCCAGCCAGTAGTCCGACAGATATGCAGCATTGTCAAATCCGAGCGACATGGAGTTGCCCATGCAGTTGCGGACGAAGTTGTTGGTCCACAGGTCTGAAAGCAGAGACAGACGGGAGGCGTTGTTGTTGTACACCATCTGTCCGAGGTTTCCGTGACCGGAGATGGAGAGTGTCAGGTTCCTCCATGACAGCGAGGTATTGAAACCGATCGTCCATTTCGGAGCGGCCTGGCCTTTGAAGACACGGTCATTCGCGTCTATGACACCGTCGTTGTTCTGATCGACGTATGCACCCGGTATAGGAGCACCGTTCTCGTCATATATCTGCTCATAAAGATAGAATGTGTTGGCTGCATAACCCACCATATGTCTCTGCACGTTGTTGCCGACACCACCGCTGATGCCTCCTGTCTCCACTCCTGTATAGGAAGGGTCGTCGTTGGTGGTCAGTTTCGTGATCCTGTTGTAGTTGTATGCGAAGTTGGCGCCGATGGTCCAGTTCCAGTCCGGAGTCTGTATTGCGACACCGTTGATTTCGAACTCAACACCCTTGTTGATAAGACTTCCTATATTGGCGGTAAGATAGTTGGTAAGATTGGCTCCTGCAGGGACCGGAATGTTGTTAAGCAGGTCTGTGGTCTCCCTGTAGTACAGGTCCAATGTACCGAAGAGTCTGTCGTTGAAGAAACCGTAATCGACACCGACATTATATGTGGTGGTGGTCTCCCATTTCAGGTCAGGGTTGTACCCGTTCGGCTTGATAGGAACTATCATGGTGCCGTCGAACATATAGTAACTTCCGTTGGAATTGTACATATATGTGGCGAGTGCCGGGTAGTCTCCTGCGTTGAGATCCTGCTGTCCGGTCTGTCCCCAGCTCAGACGGAGCTTGAGGGCCGATACAGCTCTTGAGTTCTTCAACCAGCTTTCACCTTTAAGATTCCATGCCAAAGCCACGGATGGAAATACGCCCCACTTGTTGTTCACGAACCTCGATGTACCGTCCCCACGGACTGTTGCAGTCACCATGTAGCGGTTGTCATAGTCGTAGTTGATACGTCCGAAGAATGACACAAGGAAGTATTCTGTGGCATTGTGGTACTCCGACAGAGTCTCCTGGGCCCCAAGTTCGTCCTCCTGAGTAAGAGATATGCTGTTGTCAGCCGTGTAGAAATGCTGCCATGAGTAACCGGCCATGACTCCGAAACTGTGCTTGCCTAAGGTCTTGGTGTAGTCAGCATAGGCTTCGAGGGTCATGTCGCGTTTGGTCTGGTCGTAAGGATTGTACAGACCACGTCCGTTCTGAGTCTGGTTGTGCCAGGACTGCTCGGCTCCGTAAGGCACCTCGACCAGTCCTTCTGAATGGGAATAGTCGAGACCGAGGTTGAGATTGAGTCTCAGGTCCTCCAATCCGTGTACCTTATAGTCAATCTGGGCATTGCCGATGAAACGGGACGCATTCGAACGGTCTTCGCGATCATAAAGAGCGGCAAGAGGGTTGATGGTGGACTGGGGGTTGAATCCGTCCTGTCCCATCCACATGGTATAGTCCCCGTTCTCATCGTACACGGGCTGGGTAGGGTCGTATTCCACAGCGGCGGATATGGCCGCAGTATTGGCGAAACGGTTGCTCTGGAACATACCCTTACCGTTCAGGGAAATGGTCAGATGGTCATCAAAGAAAGTCGGAGTAAGGTTCAGGGACACCGTTCCCCTCTCCATCCCTGAGGTCTTGAGCGTACCTTTTTCATTGAGATAGCCTCCGGAAAGACGGTAGGGCATGTATCCGGCATCGCCGAACTTGAAGTTGCCCTGCAGGCTTATATTTCCCTCATAACTCTGTCCGAGCTGGTAAATCTGCTTCTGCCAGTCAGTATTGGCATCTCCAAGCGCCAGATAGGCAGGGTCATCAGTATTGGCGACATCGGTAATGCCCCTGTACTGCACCATCGCAGCCCTCATCTCGTCGCCTGTCATGACATCCAGATAGCGGTAGTTGTTGGATACGGATGCTGTGAAATCCGCACTCACGTGAGGCACCGCCGAGTCGTTCCTGCTTCCCTTCTTGGTCGTAATGATGATCACACCATTGGATGCTCTGGATCCGTAAATAGCTGTCGCAGAGGCATCCTTAAGTACCGTAAAGGTCTCGATATCACTGGGGTTGATACTTGACAACTGGTCTGCGACACCACTTATGCCGGAGTTGGTGATAGGCAGACCGTCCACGACAATAAGAGGATCATTCACCGCAGACAGTGAAGAACCGCCACGGATACGGATTGTCGACGCCGAACCAGGCGCACCGTCTCCATCCGTAATAACCACACCGGCCGACTTGCCTTTCAGGAGTTCTGCCGGAGATGTGACCACACCTTTGTTGAGCTGGTCTGCACGTACTGTGGATACAGAACCTGTCAGGTCTTCCTTCTTCACAGTACCGTATCCGATAACGACCACCTCATCAAGAAGCTCGGTATCCTCCTCCAGCACTATGACCGACACCTGGTCAGCCCGCACCACTACTGTTTTGTAACCGATGAGCGACACTTCGATCATCGAAGAGGCAGATGAAACGGTCAGTTCAAAATTACCGTCCAAGTCCGTCTCTGTTCCATTGATAGTCCCCTGCTCGAGGACCGCTGCTCCGATTACAGGTCCCATCGCATCCACAACCTGTCCCTTCACCGTATACTGCGCGAAAGCACTGGAAAGCGAAAGCAACGTAACCGAGATCAACACTGTCATCAATCTTTTCATACGTTAAATATTTAACTGATTGGTAAATAAAACTATATTAAGTATTACTGTTGTGTCTTTCTTCCCAACGGCAGCCTCAGCCGCACCGGATCGTCCTTGTCGTCCACAAGCAGGACAGCGAACGAGGCCACGAGCAGGCACAGGCCGGAGAACACCATCGCATATATGGTATGACCGCCGTAGACATATTTTACAAGGACTCCTCCCAGCAGACCGTTGCATACCTGCGGAATCGTTATGAAGAAATTGAATATGCCCATGAACACGCCCATCTTGTCGGCGGGAAGCGAACCTGCAAGGATAGAATAAGGCATAGCCAGAATACTGCCCCACGCGATACCTACGCCTATCATGGAGATGACCAGCATATTCGGATTCTTGAAGATGAAGAACGAAGCGAAGCCGAGAGCGCCCAGCAGCAGGGACAGGGAATGGGTGGCCTTGCGGCTTATCTTCGAAGCTATCCATGGCAGAAGAAAGGCATATACAGCCGCGACACCGTTATATATACCCTGAAGCACTCCTACCCAGTCTCCAGCATTGCCGTAGGCAGCCGATGCACGGTCTACAGTACCGTAGCAGTGCTCTGCCACTGCCGGTGTCATATAGACCCACATGGAAAACAGAGCGAACCAGGAAAAAAACTGCACGACCCCAAGCTGCACCATCGTTTTGGGCATACGGCCGAAATCCTTGAATATTTCCAGGAATCCACCGTCCTTCCTCTTCGTCTTTCCTGACTCCGGAGGATATTCGGAAGTGCTGCACACTGTCCAGAGCACGCAGACGAGCAGTACCGCCGCACCTATATAGAACGCCGTACGGACGTTTGGCGCCACACCACCGTCTTCCGCCGGTACATTGAACATGCCGAACCAGTTGGTGAGCACAAAGGGGAGAACTGCTCCGACTACCGCACCGATCCCGATAAGGGAGGTCTGCATGGAAAATCCCAGCGTACGCTGCTCCGAAGGCAGCTTGTCCGCCACAAGGGCTCTGAAAGGCTCCATTGCCACATTTATGGAGGCGTCCATTATCATCAGAATACCGGCGCCAATCAGAAGAGGGGACATAAGTCCAGCCAATGAAGGAGAATTGGGCATCAGGAACAGCATAAGGGACGCAAGGATGGCTCCTGCAAGGAAATACGGACGCCGTCTTCCGAGCCGGCACCAGGTACGGTCGCTATAATGTCCGATAATCGGCTGGACTATCATGCCGGTAATGGGTGCCGCCAGCCAGAAATATGACAGATGCGCCACATCCGCTCCAAACGACTGCAGGATACGGCTCACGTTGGCATTCTGCAGGGCAAGACCGAACTGAATTCCGAGGAAACCGAAACTCATGTTGAAGATCTGCCAGAAGGTCATCTTTTTCTTTTCCATATTGACCGGTTCAAATTTAAGCGATGTAAAATTACTTTTCCTATTCCTTTTAATAATACTCTTTCCGACAGACCGTAAAAAAAAAGACGACGGGCTGTAACATTTTTTTAACAAGTCGGATTTTAGTCTTAACTTTGCCGGTGTTATGGATGTCCTGATCATAGAAGACGAACTCCCAGCTCAGCAGATACTCATAAAGCTGATTAGAAAATATTTCCCCGAGTTCAACATAATCGGGGCTCTGGATTCCGTAAAGGCCGCAGCCAAATACCTTCAGGACAACAGTCCGGATCTGATTTTCCTGGATGTGGAACTTTCCGACGGGAAATGCTTTGAACTGTTCCGGCAAGTGGATATCCGGTGCCCCGTCATAATCACCACCGCTTACGGCGACTACGCCCTGGACGCATTCAAGGCCAAGTGCCTCGACTATCTGATGAAACCTATGGATCCTGCCGAGTTCAAGGAATCAGTGGAAAGATGCCTTCAGCTGTTCCGGACTCAGGAGACAGCCCCTCCCAGGAACAACCTGAACAGTTACGTGAAAGTAAGTTACAAACATCACTACACTATCAGGTTGGGCAGTCAGATACTGGTCATCGACACCAACGACATCGCCTATTTCTACTCAAATGAGAAATCCACGTATCTGGTAACCAGAGACGGCAAAGAATATATGACCGACGAGTCCCTTGTGGCGATCGGAGAGGAACTTGACCCTGCCAGATTCTATCAGATATCGCGCAAGTGCATCATCTGCATGAATTCCATTTACACAATCTCGAAATATTTCAATTCGCGACTTAAAGTCACGGTGTCGCCCAACAACATAGAGCCGATAATCGTGCCACGTGACCGCGTCCAGCCTTTCCTTGAATGGCTGGAAGGCGCATAACCCCTCACCTTATCAACGGGATACGCACAATGAAACTGTCTTCCGTCCTTTTCACTTCCACCCGCCGGGAGAACAGTATCTCATACTGGCGGCTTATGTTCCTGAGCCCCATACCGCTCGAGTTCACCGGCCGCTTTCCCGGATTGAGATTGTTGGAAACAGTTATGAAACGGCCGTCCGCACGTACAGCTATTCTCAACTGATTCTCGGAATTGACGACATTGTGCTTGACTGCGTTCTCTATCATCATCTGCAGGGCGCAGGGTATAATCCTGGCCTCGTTGTAGTCCTCCGGTATATCCATGTCCACGACAAATGCGCTTCCGAAACGCTCCCGAACCAGATCATTGTACTTCCCGACAAACTCCAGTTCCTCCTCCAGCATGACTACCGTGCTCTTCTCCAGTTTCAGAAGATACCGGTACACTCCGGCCAGTTTCCCTGCATAGTCACTGGCCCGCTCCGCATCCTCGAGAATCAGGTACTGCAGGACATTGAGACAATTGAAAAGAAAATGAGGATTGGTCTCACTTTTAAGAAGCTGGTACTGGTAATTGGCCCTGGCCCTCTTCTCAGCCTCCCTGGCCACCTCCCTGCGGTTGGACCAACGGTAGTAGAACACCAGATCGGCGGAAAGTATCACTACCGCGTTGAACACGAGATTGCTCACAAATGTGAAGAGGAACATTCTGTCAAAAAACACGCTGTTCTCCCACATCCCCGTACACTGCCCGTACCTCACCATAATCGTGGTCACAAAGGACATGAAACATATCATCAGGAACTCCAGCAGGGAGCGTATGAGCACTCTTCCGCCATAATGGAACTTCCTTGTAAGAAGCCGCACCAGAAGTATGTCCGCCAGCACGGATCCGGCAGTGACAGGGAAATTGGAGAGTGTCTGGAACAGGAAATCCCCGAAATAAAGGCCGAAGCTCTCGTAGAAAAGAGGCATCACCCGTTCTATAAGGATCCTGGACAATAACACTATGACGGTTATTATCAGCAGATCCACCAACGAGACACGGTTATTTGTCACTGTTTCCTTCATGCCAGTTCTTTCTGACCAGCAGTATTATTATAAGTCCAAGAATCTCCGTAGTCACCATTGTGGTGAGAACGTTGATCCAGACGCCCCATGACGGGATTCTGCGCTCCAGAAAATCAGCGCCCTCCGTACCGAGATAGAAACCTACGAAGCAGGACAGGAATGCCAGTCCGAGAAACATGTCGGAACCGGCCTTGTAGAACCGTATCAGGGCATAGACCATGGCGATGGTCAGTATGGTGAGAAATATCCCGTCCCCTACCTTCGTGTCGTGCAGAAGCAGGCACACAAGCGCATGGGCAATGACAAACATGAACACTATGACATTCGACTTCAGAACATCTCTCTCACGGCTGCTGAAAAAAGAGAAAAACCTTTTCATGTCCACAGATATTTCTGTAAAATTAGGGATTTTTCAATAATTTTGCAAAAAATACGGATAATGATCATACATTTTCTCATCAATTTCCGCACAGTCTACGGACAGGATCTGTTCCTGACCGGCTCATTGCCGGAGTTAGGCAAGAATGACCCCGCAAAGGCCCTGCCCATGCGCTATACTGAAGGCGCTGTCTGGAAAGCGGATCTGAAGCTGTCGTCACTTGAGGAAAGGAACATGCACTACAAATATTTCGTACGCTCCGCGGACGGAAGCACGTTCCACGAGGTAGGTCCCGAGCGGACCATCGGACTCAACAGCGCGTCCAAAGAACTTTTCCTCCATGATGAATGGCAGGGAAACTCCAATGCGGCACCCTTTCTGACAGCCCCTTTCTCCGAGATATTCTACCCCCACTCGCATCATGAGCCGGTACAGACGCATATTTATTCAAAAGAACTGATCATAAAGGTGACAGCCCCTGTCGTAGAGCCCGACTGCATACTGGAGATATGCGGAGATGTCCCGGTGCTCGGTTCGTGGAATCCTGAGAAGGCAGTGGCCATGACACCTGTACACGGCTCAAGATGGGCCGTACACCTTCCGGCTGACAGGACCGGAAGAAGGATCGAATACAAATTCATAAAGAAGAACCTCCGCACAGGCACATACGTATGGGAAGACACCCCCAACCGCATACTGGAGATGAACGTACCGGAGCTGCACCAGACATACTCGGTCGAGCATTCCATGGCCGGATTCAGGACCGGACAGCCGAGGTTCTCCGGCACGGCAGTTCCCGTATTTTCCCTCCGCACGGAAAACAGCTGCGGCATAGGAGAATTCACCGACCTGAGACTACTCGGAGACTGGATAAGGGCCACAGGCCAGAACATCATACAGATCCTTCCCGTAAACGACACATCCTCCACCGGAACGTGGACAGACTCCTATCCTTACGGAGGCATCTCCGTGACAGCACTGCACCCTGTCTACATAAACATCACGGAAATCGGTCCGATAGTCAATCCCGGGCTGAAATCCGCCTATACCAGAAAGAAAAAAGTCCTCAACGCCCTGCCGTCAGTGGACTACGAAAGCGTACTGAAACTCAAGATCAAGTACCTGCGCATACAGTTCGACACCTATTCAGAGGACACGTTCGCCGAGCCGAAATTCATGGCATTCTACAATGACAACAAAGAATGGCTGCTTCCGTACTGTGCCTTCTGCACCATCAGGGACAAGTACGGTACCGCCGACTTCTCGAAATGGGGAAACGACTCCGTATACACACCGGAACTTATCAGCCGCCTGCGCCAGAAAGACAGCCAGGACTGTAAGGATATGTCTTTCCACATGTTCGTCCAGTACCATCTCCACAGACAACTGCAGGAGACCGTGAATTACCTGCACGCAGCAGGCATCGCCCTCAAGGGAGACATTCCCATCGGCATCACGCACAACAGCGCTGACGCATGGACCAGTCCGGACCTGTTCAACATGGACTGTCAGGCCGGAGCACCGCCTGACGGGTTCTCCGCAGATGGACAGAACTGGGGATTTCCCACATACAACTGGGGGAAAATGGCGGAAAGCGACTACAGCTGGTGGCGCAGGCGTTTCACAAAGATGTCCGCATACTTCGATGCCTACAGGATAGACCACGTTCTCGGCTTCTTCAGGATATGGGAGATACCGTCCACACAGGTCAAAGGTATAATGGGACATTTCTCCCCTGCCCTGCCGCTGAGTTTCGAGGAACTGAGAGACAACGGTTTCAACTTCGACTACTCAACGCACGCCCGACCTTATATCAGATACCATCAGCTGCGGGACATATTCGGAGACAGTACCGACACTGTCATGAGGGACTTCCTCGACAGCCCTTCCTACGGGGTATTCACTCTCAAGCCCGAATACGACTGCCAGGGAAAGATTGCCGACAGTCTCGCCGATGCAGACATCCGCATAAGGGAAGGACTCATGGAACTTGTATCCGAAGTGCTGTTCATCGAGGATCCTGCAGCACCTGGAAAATTCCATCCCAGGATATCTGCCCAATACACATACTCATACAGAGCGCTTCCGGAAGACCAGAAGGCTGTGTTCAACCGCATATACGACGATTTCTTCTACAAAAGGCACAATGACTTCTGGCGGAAGGCCGCCCTGAGCAGACTGCCGGCCCTGATCTCGTCCACCAACATGCTGACATGCGCGGAGGATCTGGGCATGATCCCGGCCTGCGTACCGGAGGTGATAAACGACCTGCATATTCTGTCCTTGGAGATATTCCGCATGTCGAAGGACCCGGAGAGAGCATTCGCCGACCCTGGACACTATCCGTACCTGAGCGTATCCACGACAGGCACGCATGACACCAGTACGCTCCGGGCATGGTGGGAAGAGGACAGGGAAATGTCGGCACGATATTGGCATGAAGTCCTGCACGAGCAGGGCGTTCCTCCTTATTTCTGCGAGCCATGGTTATGCGAACGCATCATACGGATGCATACCGAGGGCCCGTCCATGCTGGCCATCCTGCCTATCCAGGACTGGCTGTCCATTGACGGCGACATCAGAGCCGCAGATCCTGAGACCGAACGCATCAACATTCCGTCCAATCCCAGACACTACTGGAGATACAGAATGCACGTGACCGTCGAGTCCCTCATAGACAACACTGAACTGACCGAGAAGATCAGGAAACTGGCAAGAAGACAAAGCGAACTGCAATGAAACCGTACGTATACATATTGGCTGCAGTATCTGCCGCACTCATTGTGCTGCAAAGCTGCAACAATACCCCCGCTTCCGCTGTTGAGGGAGACTACATTCCCGAAGCCCAAAGCGTTCAGATAAACGGCGTCATCATCAATCTGGCCGACTGGCCAGGCTGCACCGTAAGCATAAGGAGCATTGACGGAGACAACGCCGAAGTGACTCTGGACAGCCTTCTGCTCGGTTTCGACACCCTGACCGTCAAATGCTCGGTTACAAGCCAGGGAAGGGACAAGTATGCCTTCAGCGGTGATTTCGAAGACAATGACAGGGACATAGGAGTATCCGGCACTGTAAACAAAGGCAGGCTTTCAATAAGCATCACAGATATCTTCACCTCCCCAGTCACCGGACGCTGGACTCCGGCCATGGGAGAGGACGGTCTGATAAAACTGTCCCTGCAGCTCAGCAGTCCCGTAATTACAGACGATTCTGCCGCTGTCAGGCTGCAGGAGGCAGCAAGAGCTTTCGTCACACCACTGATCGAAGACCTCGGATACATCGAGCTTGACAGAACCGGATACGTCAACATATCCTGGAACGGACAGACAGACGACATTGTCAGTTCGCTTCTGAGCGGAGTCATACAGTATTATCCTCTGTCCCGGTCCGGCACAGTCCACCTGTACCTGAGAAGGACCGTGGCAGACGGCGCCGGTCTGCCGGCATCACCGGCCGACATACCTTTCGCATATTCTGTATCAGGAAACACCCTTAGCCTTACTGCGGACAAGGACGGCCTGAATGTATGGGTCGCAGCCCTGCTTTCCCTGATGGAGGACTACGGATACAGCGACTACATAAATGACGGCAGTCCCCTCGGTGAGATGACCGAGGAAGAATTCTCGCAGCTGCAGGCCATGCTCACCCTCGCCTCCGGCATAATCGCCATGCCGGCTACAGAATACAGCATTACCGCACAATTTGAAAAATCATAAAAACAGGTATAATGAAACATCTAATTCTAACAGCGGCAGCCGCACTGATGCTGCTGTCGTCCTGCAATCAGGAAAAAGAATGGTCCATCTACGACGGTGACTACACTGTCGATGCCAACACCGTCATCACACTCAACGGCAAAGACGTCCTCCTGTCCGACTATGAAAACGCCAGCATCAGCATCAGAGTCCTGGAAGGGAACAGATGCGACATCATATTCGAGAACTTCATAACCGGACAGCCCGAAATCACAGTCCAGGCCACACTTGCCGAAAGCGGGACAAAAGCCACGGCAGGAGCGGCATTCAGCGGCAGCGCCGCCACATCTGACAGAACGGTCAACGTGGAAGGCGTCACTGGAGAGTCCACCATAGCATCAATAAGCATAGCCGAGGAAATAACCGTGGACGGCATTCCCGGAAAATGGGCCGTAAGCAGCACCGTCTTCTCCTTCTCCCACCCGGAGCTCCAGACAATCGACTTCAGCGAAGCGTTTCCTGGAGTAACTGTAGACATTTCCACCATTGTGGACCTGATCAACGGCTACCTGGCCCAGGCAATAGAGACGGACGACCTTCTGAGCGACTTCTACCTGGAACTTTCTACAGACGGGTCTGTATCCATATCTGACGCCGGCGAAGAACTGGACGGTCTGCTCTGCTACTACGTGCGTCCTGAGGAGAACAGTCTGTGCATACATCTGAGAAAGTCCGTAGTGGAGACACTTTTCAACAACATCATGAACGAACCAGACATCATGAATGTCATCAGCATGCTCGGATTCTCGTCCCTCATAGAGAATCCCCAGAGCATGAACATTGCCCTCTACTATACGACCGGGGACAACACCCTGAATCTCACTGCCACTCAGGTCATTCTGGACCCTTATGAGGAACAGCTCGCCCAGCCCCTGAGCATGCTGAAAGCCCTTCTCGAGGCCATCACCTACGAGAATGCCGCAGAACTGCTGGCCGGCATCCCCGAGCTCGGACAACTTGTCAATGCTGACAATTTCCCCATACTCAAGAGCATACTGATAGACACACTCAGCACCCTTACCGACGGGCAGGCCGAATACTCTCTCAGTACAGAACTCATACCCTATACAGCTTAGAACTCATGCCCCGGAAGACCAAGACTGTATGGTACTGTACCTCATGCGGCAACGAGACATCCAAATGGATGGGACGATGCCCTGCATGCGGTGAATGGAACACCATGAAAGAAGGCCTGTCAAGAGACCGGGAAGACTCAGGAAAAGACAGGTCCTTGGTCAATGTATCCGTTTCCAGCCCCGTTTCCCTAAAGGACATCTCGATAGAGAAGGACCACAGGATACTGATAGGCAATCCGGAAGTGGAGCGGGTACTCGGAGGAGGAATAGTCCCGGGCTCACTGATACTGCTCGGTGGAGAGCCTGGCATAGGCAAGTCCACACTTGCCCTGCAGATACCGTTGAGATGCAGGAATCTCAGGACTCTTTACGTATCCGGGGAAGAATCCCCCAGACAGATAAAGCTCAGGGCAATAAGGCTTCTTCGGAAAGAGGACGGAGAGATGGAGGACAACTGCACTGTGCTCGGTGAGACCATGGTCGAGAACATCATCAGGTACGCCCGCGAGCAGAAGCCGGACCTGATGATAGTAGACTCCATACAGACCATCTATTCAGAGAACATAGACTCTGCGGCCAGCTCTGTCACCCAGATACGCGAATGCGCGGCCGCACTGCTCCGGCTGTCCAAGGAAAGCGGAATCCCCGTCATACTGATAGGGCACATCACTAAGGACGGGGCGATAGCAGGACCGAAAATCCTGGAGCACATAGTCGACGTCGTCCTGCAGTTCGAAGGAGATACCAGACATGCGCACAGAATCCTCCGCAGCATCAAGAACCGTTTCGGCTCCACTGACGAGATCGCGATTTTCGAAATGACTGGCTCCGGACTCCGCGAAATCGAGAATCCTTCCGAGATCCTGACCCCAATGCATGGCTCAGACCTGAGCGGAATCGCTGTAGGCAGCATGATGGACGGTTCCAGACCGTTCCTGATAGAGATCCAGGCACTCGTATCCACTGCAGCCTACGGTATGCCGCAGAGATCCGCTACCGGATACGATGCGCGCAGACTGAACATGCTGCTGGCAGTGCTGGAGAAAAGAGCCGGACTCAAGCTCTCCTCAAAAGACGTATTTCTGAATGTCGCAGGAGGAATGAGGGTCAATGACACAGCCTGCGACCTGGCAGTCGCCGCATCCGTGCTTTCCTCCAATTTCGACATTCCTGTAGGACAGGACAGGTGCTTCGCGGCCGAAATCGGGCTAAGCGGAGAGATAAGGCCGGTCGGCAGGATTGAGGCCCGGATATCAGAGGCCGCCCGTCTCGGGTACAAGGAAATCATAATATCCTCCTACAGTCTCTCAGGAGACTTGAGGGGGAAAATGGGCAGTGCCGGCATAAGAATCGTCGAGACTGCGGACATAGCCGGCCTGTGCCGTATATTATTTAAAGAGTCAGAATCAAGGTAGTAGATGTACAGAAATTTATCAACCGTCATACTTCTTGTCCTGCTGTTCGTCGTACACACGCCGATACATGCGGCACAGGACAGGGATATTGCCGGGGAAACAGCCCGATATGCGGAACAGGTGCTGCGCCAGTGGAAAATACCGGGCATGTCCTTAGCAGTGGTACACAATGGCAGGACAGTCATATCACAAGGCTTCGGGGTCAAGGAAGCAGGAAAGGACGACCCGGTCACCGACTCCACGCTGTTCCACATAGGTTCCATGACAAAAGCTTTCACAGCGGCAGTAATCGCGTCAATAGTGGACGAGGGCCTGCTCTCATGGGACGATACTGTCAAGAGCATCCTGCCTGACTTCGACTGGTACGACGACAGCACCGAACATGTCATGCAGGTACACGACCTGCTCACACACACCACAGGACTTGCGGCACAGGCCGGCACCTACATAGCCAACATAGGCTACGGCAGGGACGACATATACAGGATGTTCCGCCACATACCCACAGCATATCCGTTCAGGGAGAAATTCGCATACAACAACATTACGTTCATCATAGCGGCCAGAATCATAGAGGAAGTCACAGGAAAAACGTGGGAAGACAACATCCGCGAAAGAATCCTGGACCCTTTGGGCATGACCTCTACCGTCCCCTCTGCAGACGAATATGAGGCCGCAGGATCCGCAGCCTCAACCGCACACTATTTCGGATACTCAAAAGGCAGGAACGGAAGCCAGGGTTCCATATACGTGACACCGCTGCACGGAGAGGAACGGGCCCTGCACTGGGTGAACATAATAGGGCCCGCAGGCAGTATCAGTTCCACCGCCAAGGACATGGCCAGATGGGTACGTTTCCACCTCGACAACGGCAATGCCGTCATGACCGTAAGTCCGGAGCAGCGGCACTCGTCATTTCCATCCGACATATCCGCATCCATGGAATTCTTTCCCGAAAACAGCAGCCGTATGCTGCACGAATTCCATTTCTATCCATACACGGACACGGTACGCGTCATTTCCGTAGAGCAGATGCAGTACCTTCACACAGGAGCCGTCCTCGTAAGACAGGACTCGACCATGAGAAAGGAATACGGCTATTGCTGGTACATAGAGCAGAATGACAAATACAAGGTCATATACCACACCGGGACGACATGGGGATTCACCGGTGTATGCGGCTTCGTACCGGAACTCGACCTCGGTATAGCGATACTGTGCAACTCCGAAGTCTCGGAATATGCCAGACTCGGACTCATGCGCCGCATCATAGACCTGTACCTGCCGGAAGACTCTCTCAGGGACTGGAGCACCGAAGGACTCGAACAATGGTTCGCAGACAAGAAAAAACCTGGCCGCAGGGCATTCCCCTGCACTATAGAACGCAGCAGCGAGACACCTGACCTAAACAGACTTGTAGGCAGATATACTAAGGAGTCCCCGTTCGGAGACGCGGAAGTAAGCATGAGAAACGGACGGCTCTATCTGACTATAGGGCCGGAAAAATGGACTCACCGTCTGGACCACCACAGAGGTAATGAATTCTGGTTCAGGTCTGAAGGACACACATTCCCGATATTCTTCCACAATTACCAGGACGGGGCGCCCGGACCGGTGGACTTCGAGATTGACTTCAATTACAACGAGGATTTCGGTCCGTGGGTAATGGATGACTAATCCTTGACAGGCATGTCATTGACCCATATCTGCCTCTCTATAGGCTGATCGAGAGATATCATGGTATCAGTGCCGGCAACATACGGAATATTCTGTATCGTATGCACCAGAATTCTCATAAGGTGCTCGTGGTCCGTACAGTAAAGCTTTACAAGCAGTGAGTGCTTTCCCGTAACAAAATGGCATTCCACCACCTCCGGAATCCTCTTCAGTGCATTGATGACCTCATTGTACTTGTTTGTCTCTGACAGGGAGACTCCGCAGAAAGCGCACACATTGAGCCCGAGAGCCTCAGGCTTTACCAGAAGTCTGGAACCGGTGATAATGCCCATGTTTTCCATCTTCTTGACTCTCTGATGAATGGCTGCGCCAGACACTCCGCACTCACGGGCAATCTCCAGAAACGGCATTCTGGCATTCTTGGCCAGGTACGACAGAATCCTCTGGTCTATCCTGTCGAGGTGATATTTCATACTCATATTCTAACTCTTGCTTTTCTTCGATATGATCTCCATGCACTGCTCGAGGCTCAGCTGAGCAGGATCTGTCCCTCCAGGTATCTTGTAATTGGCACCCTTGTGACGGATATACGGGCCGAAACGGCCGTTGAGCACCGCCACGTCAGCTTCCGGGAATGACTTTATATCGCGGTTCTTCTGCTGCGCCTCGTGTTCCTTGATAAGGGTCACCGCACTGTCCAGCGTAATCGTATACGGATCGGCCCCCTTCTTAAGCGATACAAACTTCCCGTCATATTTTACATACGGGCCGAACCTGCCCTTGGAGCATATCACTTCCTTGCCCTCATACTCTCCAAGAGTGCGCGGCAGTCTGAAGAGCCGGAGTGCATCATCCAGCGAGACTGACTCTATGAGCATTCCTTTCTCAAGTCCAGTGATACGTTTCTGCGGATCGTCATCCTCGCCGATCTGCACTACGGACCCGTAACGTCCCATCCTCGCTATCACCGTCTTTCCTGTATCGGGGTCCACTCCGAGAACCCTCCTCGACTTCACGGGAGCACTCTCGTTGACAGTCTCCACAACCTTGTCGTGAAAAGGTTTGTAAAAATCAGCCACGAGACTGTTCCAGACCAACTTACCGGCGGCTATCTTGTCGAAGTCCGCCTCAACTCTGGCTGTAAATCCGTAGTCCAGAATAGAAGGAAATGCCTTTTCCAGAAAGTCCGTGACCATAATTCCTATATCCTGAGGACACAGACGGCCTTTTTCCGAGCCCGTCACCTCACTCTTTTCCGACAGCGATATATCCCGGCCCTTCAAAGTCAGCACTGATATTGTCCTCGTCTCTCCTTTCCGGTCCTGACGGACAATGTATCCTCTCTGATGAAGCGTGGATATCGTCGGAGCATACGTGGATGGACGTCCTATTCCAAGTTCCTCCATCTTCCTCACCAGTGAAGCCTCGGAATATCTGGACGGATGGGCCGTATATTTTTCCGTAGCCGTCAGCACATCCCGCAGCATTACGTCACCGGATTCGAGGGGTGGGAGTATTCTCTCCTCATCGTCAGAAGCGCTGTCATCGTCCGATGACTCCATGTACAGTTTCAGAAAACCGTCGAAAAGCACACTGCTGCCGGTCACACCGAAATGTCCGTCTATCCTGTCCCCGACTATCGTCACATCTGTCTTTTCCAGAACGGCATCGGCCATCTGCGATGCCACAGTCCTCTTCCAGATAAGGCTGTACAGCTTCTTCTCGGCAGCCGTACCCTCAATAGACGTATTGGAGATATAGGTGGGACGTATCGCCTCATGGGCTTCCTGAGCCCCCTTGACTTTCGTCTTGTACTGCCTTGCCTTATGGTACTGCGCACCGATGTTTTCAGTTATCCACGACTTGGCCGCTCCGACAGCGAGTTTCGAAAGTGTCGTGGAGTCCGTACGCATATAGGTTATATAACCGGATTCATACAGGTGCTGGGCAATGGACATAGTCTGGCTTACGGAAAAACCGCACTTGCGGGCTGCCTCCTGCTGGAGGGACGATGTCGTGAATGGAGGCGCCGGGCATCTTGACACTTCCTTACGGTCCACCGTACCTACCGTGAACACGCAGTCCTTACAACCCTCAAGAAATGTCTCTGCCTCCTCCCTGGTATCGAACCTGCGGTCCAGGACACCCGTTATCCGGCTCGATGACTTCCGGCCGCCTTTCAGTTTCTCGGGGACAAACACGCCCTCGACACGATAGTATGCCTTGGACTCGAACTCATTGATCTCACGTTCCCTCTCCACCACAAGCCTGAGAGCCACGGACTGCACCCTTCCGGCCGAAAGCGACGGTTTTATCTTCTTCCACAGTATCGGCGACAGTTCGAAGCCGACTATCCTGTCCAGAACCCTTCTGGCCTGCTGCGCCATCACCAGATTCATGTCCACATCCCTCGGCTCCTTTATGGCTGTCAGTATAGCGTCCTTTGTTATCTCATGGAACACAATCCTCCTGGTCCTGGAAGGATCCAGTCCAAGTGTCTCCTTAAGATGCCATGCTATGGCCTCCCCCTCGCGGTCCTCATCGGAAGCCAGCCACACCACCGAGGCCTTCTCGGATGCGGACTTCAGTTCCGACACCACCTTTTTCTTGTCGGGCGATACTTCGTACCGAGGAGTAAAACCGTGCTCGATATCTATGCCGAGATTCTTCTTCGCGAGATCCCTTATATGGCCGAAACTGGAACGTACCGTATAATCCTTTCCTAATATTTTCTCTATGGTCTTCGCTTTCGCAGGCGACTCCACTATGACTAAATTATCCATACCGAAGATTGAATGAATGTGCAAAGTAAAGGATAAAGTAAGACAAAAACCAAATTTTTTCTAACTTCGCACGTATTTATTTTACGGAAATGGGGAAAAGAAAACAACATACAACAAAAAAGGAGATAGTAAGAAAACGGCTTATAACGGCCATCTGGTGCATTATTTTCATTCCTATAGGATTACTTGTCCTGCTCGTCGCAGGGACCGGACTGTTCGCGGAGCTGCCGTCGTTCGAGGAACTGGAGAATCCCAGGACATTTCTGGCCACGGAGCTTATTTCCGAGGACGGTGACATCATAGGAACGTACCACATCGAGAACAGGACCCATGTCAGCTATCAGGAACTTTCCCCTTACATAGTATCTGCGGCAATAGCTACCGAGGACGTGCGTTTCTACAACCATTGCGGCATAGACTTCCGCAGTCTGGCGCGGGTAGGCGTCAAGACCATCATCCTGGGCAACGAGAGATCCGGAGGAGGAGGAAGCACGATCACCCAGCAGCTCGCGAAGACGCTGTTTCCCCGCGACACCGCCACCGGGAAATTCCCTGGAGAAGCCAAATTCCGCCTTGTCATCAGCAAGTTCAAGGAATGGATAACGGCAGTGAGACTGGAGCGCAACTACACCAAGGACGAGATCATGGCAATGTACATGAACGCCATCTTCTTCGGCAGCAACGCCTACGGCATAAAGGCCGCAGCCAACACCTTTTTCAATAAGGAGCCGTATGAACTGAACATTCAGGAGAGCGCCACCCTTGTAGGAGCAGTCAACAAGCCGACACGCTTCAATCCCGTGCTCAACTACGACAAGTCGCTGGCAAGAAGAAATCACGTCCTGAGCCAGATGTGCAAGTACGGATTCATCACAGAATCCGAAGCGGATTCCCTGAAGGCACTGCCCATTGTCCTTGACTACAGACAGCAGGACCACAACACCAGCAAAGCTCCATACTTCAGGGACATGCTGCGCAAGTACATGACAGCATCCATGCCGGAACGTTCCTCATACTATTTTGAGGAGGACTATCTGGCTGACCTGGACCTTTGGGAGAACGACCCTCTTTATGGATGGACACACAAGAACTTCAAGCCGGACGGATCCGAGTACAGTCTCGACAAGGACGGACTGACCATATACACTACCATCAACTCCACCATGCAGAAATATGCGGAAGAAGCGGTTGCCACACACCTGAGCACTGATCTTCAGCCTGCGTTCAACGAGGACCTTGCGGACAACCCGCACAGACCGTTCGCAAAGGACATACCTGAGGAACTCCGCAATACCGTCATGGAGCAGGCACGCAAATGGAGCGACAGGTACAGAAACATGAAAAGTGCCGGAGCATCGGACAGAGAGATAATGAACGTCTTCAGCAAAGAGAAAACGGAGATGAGAGTATTTGCCTGGAACAAGGACGGATACATCGACACCGTCATGACCCCCGATGACTCCATCAGGTACTACAAGTCCATACTGAGGGCGTCATTGGTGGCAATGGAGCCCGCCACCGGCCATGTGAAGGCATATATAGGAGGCCCGGAATACAGGTACTTCAAATACGACAATGCCAGACAGGGGAAAAGGCAGGTAGGCTCGACGATCAAGCCGTTCCTCTACACCCTGGCGATGCAGGAAGGATACTATCCGTGCGACAAGGTCCTCAACGTGCCCCAGACATTTGTCGTAGGAGACACTACCTGGACACCTAAAAGCGAGGACAGGATAGAATATATAGGAAAGAGCGTCACGCTCAAATGGGGACTGACACGAAGCAGCAACAATATCTCAGCCTACCTTATGAGACAGTTCGGTCCGAAGGCAATGGTGGAAATGTGCCGCAAGCTCGGAATCACGTCATATCTGGCTCCCTACCCGTCCCTGTGTCTCGGACCTGCCGACATCACCCTTCTGGAAATGGTCGGGGCATACAACACCTATCCCAGCCGAGGAGTTCATGTAGACCCCATGTTCGTCACCCGTATCGAGGACAGCGAGGGCAATGTGCTGAGCACGTTCAGCCCAAGAAAGAGGGAGGCGGTAAGCGAGGCTACTGCCTATCTCATGGTCAATCTGATGGAAGGTGTTGTAAATGAAGGATCCGGTGCCAGACTAAGGTGGAGATACGGACTTGAGGGTCCCATAGCGGGCAAGACCGGCACCACCAACGATCATTCTGACGGATGGTTCATAGGATACACTCCCCACCTTACCGCAGGTGTATGGGTCGGAGCAGAAGACAGGCAGGTCCATTTCGAAAAGATGTCTCAGGGTCAGGGAGCCAACACGGCCCTGCCTGTATGGGGGCTTTTCATGAAGAAAGTGCTTGAAGACGGAACTCTGGGCGTATCCCCGGCCGACAAGTTCATTGCTCCGCCAGGAGTGCATTTCAACACGGACTGCGACGGCAGCGACAGCGACACCTACTCCGGAGCCAATGATGACGAAGGATCATTTTTCGATATGTAAGGCTTATGTACAAGACAAGACCACAGATTATAGCCGTCGTATACGGAGGCTACTCTTCCGAATGGGAGATATCCGTACAGAGCGGACGCTCCGTAGCAGGATGGCTGCGGAACGCAGGAAAGACAGTTTTCGAGATCATGATAGCCAGGGACGGCTGGCATGCCGTTGACAGGATGCCGGACGGCAGCACCGCCACGTATCCTGTCAACAAGGATGACTTCTCATTTACCGTAAACGGGGAACGTGTCAGATGTGACAAGGCTTTCATCGTCATACACGGAGATCCGGGAGAGAACGGCAGGCTGCAGGCCTACTTCGAGCTCATAGGAATGCCATATACCGGATGTTCTTCCCTGAGCACCACATTGTCATTTGACAAATATGCCTGCAAGACATATCTCAGGGACTCGGGGATCAGCATGGCTCCCGACATCATGCTCCGGGAAGACGACACTTTAGACACCGCTACGGTAGTGAAGACTCTCGGACTGCCGGTTTTTGTAAAACCTACCGGAGGGGGGTCGAGTTTCGGTGTTTCAAAAGTAAAGAAGGTGGAGGAACTGGATGCCGCCATGCGCACAGCATTCAAGGAAAGCGGCACTGTCATCATAGAAAAAGCAGTGACAGGACGGGAGATCGACTGCGGAGTATACTCCGACAGCACCGGGATACACGCCTTGCCGCTGATTGAGATAATTCCCCGGAACGAGTTCTTCGACTATGAGGCCAAGTATCTTGGAGCCAGCAGGGAGATCTGCCCGGCCCCAGTGACAGATGCAGAAAAAGAACTTATCCAGAGCGAGGCCATAAAGATATTCCACAGGATAGGCTGCCGTGGATTGGTGCGCATGGACTTCATGCTCGGAACGGACGGAAAGGCATATTTCATAGAGATAAATCCCAATCCAGGCATGACTGCCGCCAGTCTGGTGCCTCAGATGGTACGCCAGGCCGGAATGAGCATGGAAGACTTCCTCTCCAGGATAATAGACGAGAACTGACCTTACGATGACAAGGAAGGAGTTTGTAACAAAAGCCACGGAACATCTTGCCGGCAAATATTCGCCAGGAGAGGCCAAGGCTCTCTCTGTCAGGATACTCTCACATTTTCTCGGGCTTTCCGAATACGAATACTCGGTAGATCCCGATGTCGTCATCCCGAGACCTGACCTGACACGGCTGCAGTCAGCCCTGGACGAACTGGCAGCTGACCGTCCAGTACAATACGTGATCGGAGAGGAGACGTTCGCAGGACATACGTTCCACGTATCGGAATCAGTACTGATACCCCGTCCGGAGACAGACCAGATGTGCCGACTCATAATAAGCGACCTGAAAAAGGCCGGTACATACAATCCACGCATCCTTGACGCCGGGACAGGTTCCGGATGCATAGCATACACACTTGCCGCCGCGTTTCCAAAAGCGGAGGTATTTGCGTGCGACATAGACGAAAAGGCACTGGAGACAGCCAGAAGACAGGAGATTTTCCTGGACGAGGCCCGCAGGCAACCGCTGCCGGACCCGCCTGTCTTCTTCAAGGCCGATATCCTGAATGGCGTACCGGAAGATACCGGAGACAGCCACATGCCGAACATCGAAGACCTGGACCTGCTTGTCTCCAACCCTCCGTACGTATGCGAGAGCGAGAAAGATTTCATGGCTTCCAATGTACTGGAATACGAACCGGAGAAAGCCCTGTTCGTTCCGGACAACGATCCCCTAAGGTTCTACAAGGCCCTGGCAATATGGGCCGAAGCTACAGTAAAGACAGGCGGAAGATGCTGGATGGAAATAAATGAGGCTTTCGGAGAGCAGGTACGAAGCCTGTTCGAAAGCCGTGGATTCAGCGATGTGGAAGTCATCCAGGACTTTCACGGGAAACCGAGATTTGTCAGCATGACCAAGTGGTTCTGACAGACGGCAAGACACAGACACAGTTAAAAAGGGACAATTATGGACATTGACATTACAATAAAAAATGACGGAAACGGCAGGACACTGGCCAAAATATCCGGTTGGATGGACACCAACAACGCCTATTTTCTTCAGGAAAAAATAGAAACGCTGCTTACGGACAGCTTTTCCGAAATCATCCTGGACTGCTCCGACCTGGAGTACATCAGCAGTTCCGGACTCAGATTGTTCCTGACACTTCAGAAATACATGAATATCAAGGAGGGTCGCCTGATCATAAAGAACTTGAGACCTAACGTGAAAGAGATTTTCGACATGACCGGATTCTCAAGGATAATGACTATTGTCTGAACAGGCCGGAGTCTATGACCATTCCGGCAAACTCCATGTCCTGAGGCGTTGTAATCTTGACATTGAGCCTGTTCCCCTTGTAGAAACGCAAAGGCACTCCACTTCTCTCAACCACCGAAGCGTCATCCGTAAAATCCGGAGAGAAAGCAGTCCTGTAAGCTTTCCTGAGCACTTCTGACTGGAACACCTGAGGCGTCTGTACCAGATACAGCCCCTGCCTGTCCACTGCGGATGAGTCCCCGTTCTCCTGTATCCTCCGCACAGAGTCAGGTACAGGCACCACCGGTATCACCGCCGGACATTCTTCCGCGGTCCGGAACATTTCTTCCACATCAGACACCCTGACAAAAGGCCGCACCGCATCATGGACCGCCACCAAAGCCCCGTCCGGAACATACTCAAGAGCTTTCCTGACCGAGTGGAAACGGGTCACGCCGCCATTGACCAGCACATATCGCATCATCAGACCGGACGCCCTGCAGTAATCCGCCCACATATCCCGCACGGATGGATTGATGGATATCACTACATGGACATCTGAGGGCAGTCCAAGAAAAACGTCCAGGACCCTGCGCATTACAGGTACTCCACGCAGTTCCATCATCTGCTTCGGTACTTCACCCCCCATTCTGGAGCCGTTCCCTCCGGCAGGAATTACCACATATCTTTCTCTCATATCGGCTTGACAAATATTTCTCCAAATGTAGTAAATTATATATTATTTATTACTAAATTTGTAGCCGCTCAGGAAACAGAGCTCCATAACACAATAGTTACCGACCCGATATGAACAGCGACAGACAGATTAAGAAAGCACTGATCTCAGTGTACGACAAAAATCTCATCTTAGACATTGCAAATGAATTGGTTAGTCTCAATATTGAGATACTCTCCACAGGTGGTACCCAGCAGTATCTGAAATCCCATAACATTCCTGTTACAGCAGTTGAGGACATCACCGGATACCCTTCTATCTTCGGCGGAAGGGTCAAGACCCTCCATCCAGGCATAATGGGAGGCATTCTCTACCGCAGGGACGAGCAGTCCGACGCAGCGGAAAAAGAAAGATTCGGCATTCCGGGTATAGACCTGGTCATCGTGGACCTGTATCCGTTCGAGGAGTACGTCGCGAAGGATGCCACAGAAGAAGAAATCATCGAGAAGATCGACATAGGCGGAATCTCTCTCATCAGAGCCGCAGCGAAAAACTACAAGGACGTGGTCATAGTTGCCGGCAAGGAGCACTATTCCGACCTGCTGGCCCTGCTCAGGGAGAAAAAAGGCTCTTCTTCCATCGAGGACAGACGGAGACTGGCTGCCTCAGCTTTCCTCAAGAGCTCCAGCTACGACACGCATATATTCCAGTATTTCAATAGGAAGGAGCATATCCCGGCATTCACGCGCAGCGAGACTGAGGCGACACACCTCCGCTACGGCGAGAATCCTCACCAGAAAGCCATTTACTTCGGAGGGCACGGCACTCTTCCCGAGCAGCTCCACGGCAAGGAGATATCCTATAACAACATGCTGGACATCGAGGCTGCCATAGAGCTGATATCCGACATCGAGGACACTGCTGTCGCCGTGATCAAGCACAACAACGCCTGCGGATGCGCCACCGGAGCCACTCTCAAAGAAGCCTGGGAATCAGCACTTGCCGCAGATCCCGTATCTGCGTTCGGAGGCATCATCGCTGCAAACCGGACAGTGGACGTGGAGACAGCGGCCGAGATGAACAAGATATTCTTCGAGGTGATCATCGCGTCGGACTACGAGGAGGAGGCGCTCAGACTGCTGGAAAGCAAGAAAAACCGCATCATACTCAGAAACGCCGCAGCCCGTCCCTCGGACATCAAGTTCCGTTCGATGCTCGGAGGCGTACTCGTACAGGAGAGGGATACTTTCAAGGAATCTCCTGCAGACCTGACCCCCGTAACGGTCACACACCCGACCAAGGCCCAGACAGACGACCTGCTGTTCGCGAATATAATAGTGAAGCACTCCAAGTCCAACGCTATCGTGCTCGCAAAAGACCGCAGGCTCATCGCAAGCGGCATAGGGCAGACATCCCGGGTCGATGCCCTCAAGCAGGCCATCGAAAAGGCCCGCAGCTTCGGCTTCTCACTCGACGGGGCAGTCATGGCATCGGATGCTTTCTTCCCTTTCCCTGACTGTGTGGAGATAGCCGACAAGGCCGGCATAAAGGCAGTAATCCATCCAGGCGGGTCCATAAGGGACAACGAAAGCGTGGAATACTGCAACGCACACGGACTCGCGATGGTAATCACGGGACACAGACATTTCAAACATTAGAACCATAATACAGGAACCATGGGATTCTCATTTCTAACACAGGAACTGGCGATGGACCTTGGCACTGCCAACACCGTCATACTCGTCGACAACAAGGTCGTAGTCGACGAGCCGTCCATCGTGGCTTTCGACCAGACGACTGGCAAACCAATAGCCTTCGGGCAAAAAGCCAGGCTCATGAACGGCAAGACACATCCAAATATAAAGACAGTACGGCCTCTGCGCGACGGAGTCATCGCAGATTTCAACGCGGCCGAGCAGATGATACGCGGTTTCGTGAAGATGATCAACTACAAGCGGTCCTTCTTCACTCCCAACCTGAAAATGGTCATCTGCATACCAAAAGGAAGCACTGAAGTGGAGATAAGGGCAGTGCGCGATTCCGCCGAGCATGCTGGAGGAAGAGACATCTACATGATCTACGAGCCAATGGCCGCCGCGATGGGCATCGGCCTCGATGTCGAGGCGCCTACAGGCAACATGGTGGTGGACATAGGCGGAGGCACGACTGAAATAGCAGTCATATCCCTCGGGGGCATAGTGACAAGCCAGTCCATAAGAGTGGCAGGTGATGTCTTCACAGCCGACATACAGCAGTACATGCGCCAGCAGCACAACATCAAAGTCGGAGAGATAACATCCGAGGAAATCAAGATACGCATAGGAGCCGCCATCCCCGATCTGGAGAACGCTCCCGAGCCGTACATCGTGAGAGGCCCCAATCTGATGACCGCGCACCCCGTGGAGATAGCCGTGACAAGTCAGGAAATCGCACATTGCCTGGACAAGTCAGTGGCCAAGATAGAAGCGGCGGTCCTCCAGGTACTTGAGCAGACTCCTCCGGAGCTGTATCAGGACATCGTGGAAAGAGGCATATTCCTGACCGGAGGAGGCGCCCTTCTGAGAGGTCTCGACAAGAGACTCTTCGACAAGATCAACATACCGTTCCACGTCGCCGAGGACCCTCTGCGCGCTGTGGCAAGAGGAACGAGCATAGCCTTGAGAAGCCCTTCCAAGTATCCTTTCCTCATGCGATAGCAGATGAGCAGTAGAAGACCCTATATAATCCTCCTCAACCTGACAGTATTCATCGCACTTGAGGCTGCATCGCTGCTGCTCGTATCCAACAACAGCATAGTACAGAGATCGGATGTCATGAGGATTGTATCAGCTGCGACCAACTCCGTCACCGGAGCAACCGGAAACGTATGCAAGTATTTTTCCTTAGGCAAGGTAAATGACAGGCTCATGGAGGAGAACATCGCACTCCGACGCGAGAACAGCCTGCTTAAGGACAGGCTGGAGAGCATGCAGCTGCCCGGAGAGCTGCCGGCATCCACTGCCCTGTTCGACTACATACCGGTACGGATCGTATCAAACAGTACAGACAGGCTTCACAACATACTCATAATAGACAAAGGGACTGAAGACGGAGTAAAGGAAGACATGGGAGTCATTACCGACAAAGGCATCATCGGATACGTACAGACAGCGGGAGAGCACTACTCGAAAGTATCCTCGATACTGGATACGGACAATATGGCCAGCGCCATACTCAGCAGCAGCGGGACTTTCGGCGTACTTCAGTGGAACGGAACGTCCGCCACGAGCACAGTTCTGCACGACATTCCCGTGCATACTGTCGTAAATGACGGCGACACTGTCGTATCCAGCGGATACTCGCTCATATATCCGGCAGGCATCCCGTTAGGCACAGTTTCCGGACGCGAACTGAGGGACGGCATCAACTATGATCTCACAATAAAGCTGTTCGAGGACTTTCCCAGACTCAGGCACGCATACGTCGCCGTAAGAAAGGATATCGGAGAGTTAGACCGTCTCATGAACGGAGAGAGCGAAGAGGAGGAACGTCCATGATAAAGCATTCCATAAAATACATAGTGGTAGGCGTGCTGCTGATAATAGCCCAGGGCGCACTGGACAATTATGTCAATCTGAGCACATACGTGGACATCTCCCTGCCTCTGTTCATCATTCTCATGCTTCCATACAGAATGGGGACAGTCCCGGCCATGCTGACCGCATTCGCCACAGGACTTGTTGTAGACGTACTCGGCAACGGCATACTCGGCATGACTTCAGCCGCCCTTACGGCAACTGCCCTGTGCAGACGGGGGATACTGCTGCTCACAACGGCACATGAGACATCCGTAAAGGAAGGAAGACCCAGCATGGAGTCCATCGGCATCCGCCGGTTCATCCTATACTGCATTCCCCTTACACTCATATACATCATCGTGCTCATCCTCATCGACAACAGCGGATTCAAGCCTGTGGGGACATGCGTTCTCCGCATGTCTCTGTCCCTTGTCACCGACACCGCCCTGATGACCGCCCTGTACGCGGTAATCTCTGACAACAGGAGAAAATAGACATGGAAGCAAAAAACCGCAGAGTACAGTATCTGCTAATCGGTCTGACAGCAGCCTTTCTCATACTGGCCGCACAGATATTCCGTCTGCAGATCCTCGACAACAGCTTCAAGATCAGCGCTCAGAACAACGCTCTCTTCTACCAGACAAGATACCCGGCACGCGGGCTCATCCTCGACCGCAACGGAAAGGTCCTGGTAGGCAACAGAAACACCTACGACATCCTGGTTTCCCCGCACTATGTAAGAGATTTCGACACGACAGCCCTCTGCCGCATATTCGGGCTGTCCGTGGAAGACGTCAGGGAAAAATTCAGGGAATACAGGAAAAAACGGTCCAGAATAGGTTACAGGGCCGTAACTTTCCTTAGCCAGGTATCGCAGGAGCAGTATTCCAAATTCATCGAGTCGGCTTACAAGTTTCCTGAATTCAGGGGAGTCCCGCGCACCACCAGAATGTATCCGTACAATGCCGGAGGCAACCTGCTCGGATATGTCACGGAGGTAGACCAGGAATTCATTGACAGTCATCCGGACTATTCTTCCGGAGACTACACAGGACGTACCGGACTCGAGCAGAGATGCGAGTCCATGCTCCGAGGCGAGAAAGGGTACAGCATCCTCATCCGGGACGCCAGCAACAGGATCCAGTCATCCTACCGCAACGGAGAGTTCGACAAACCGGCCGTCCCCGGCAAAGACGTGGTGTCCACCATAGACGCCGGACTTCAACAGTACGGTGAGACACTCATGCACAACAAGGTAGGATCCGTGATAGCCATCGAACCGTCCACTGGAGAAATCCTGTCCATGATCTCCAGCCCGGGGATCGACGTGGCCGTTCTCGGAGAGATCAACAAGCACTACAGGGAAATAGCCTCCGACCCTTTCACCCCCATGTTCAACCGGGCCGTCATGTCCCCGCAACCTCCCGGCTCGGTCTTCAAGATAGTGAACGGACTGATAGGGCTGCAGGAAGGAGCCGTTTCCTCAGGCACCAGATATCCATGCCATAATGGATTTACCGACAAGGGCATACACGTAGGATGCCATGTACACAAGTCCCCTGTGGATTTCACAGAAGCCATAATGATGTCCTGCAACTCCTATTTCTGCTACCTGTTCGAAGATCTGATCAACAACCCGGACTTCCCGTCAGAGGCAGATGCTCTGGACAAATGGCATGAGTACGTGTCCAGTTTCGGATTCGGCAGGAAACTCGGTACGGACTTCCCGTCAGAACGGCCCGGATTCGTCCCCACCTCGGAAACATACAACAAGATATACGGCAAAGGAGCCTGGAAGGCCCAGTCGGTCATCTCACTGTCCATAGGCCAGGGAGAGCTCGGCTGTACCCCTCTGCATCTGGCCAATCTGGCCGCGACAATAGCCAACCGGGGATATTACTTCATACCGCACATAGTCCGGCAGCATGAGAACGACAGCATAGACGCCGGATTCAGGAAAAGACAGTATACCATGGTGGACACGTCCCTGTTCGAAACTGTAATAGAAGGTATGTACCAGGCTGTAAATTCCCCGGCCGGTTCCGGGGCCACGGCCAGAATAGCGGCAGTGGAAGGACTCGACATCTGCGGAAAGACCGGTACCGCCGAGAATCCTCACGGAGACGAACACGCGGTCTTTGTCTGCTTCGCCCCCAGGGAGAATCCTGTGATCGCGATAGCCGTATACATCGAGAACGCCGGTTTCGGAGCCACCTGGGCGGCTCCCATAGCATCCCTTATGGTGGAGAAATATATTCTCGGAGACATCTCCCCGGAAAGGAAGTACTTGGAAGAAAGGATGATCAATGCCAGCCTTCTTCACAAGGTACCGGCCAGCCCCGACTATGTTCCACCTGAAAAAGACTGACAATGAGCCCTAATACAAGCATACACAGAAAACTGGACCGGGTCCTGATAACCTGCTATGTCATACTGGCCGTGTTCGGTTGGATCAATATCTACGCCTCCACGTACAGCGAAGGTGCGGCAGGCATATTCTCTCTTGCATCCCGAAGCGGCAACCAACTGGTATGGATGGGGATCTCCCTCATGGCAGGAGTCCTCATCCTGTTCATACTGAACACAAGATTCTACAAAACCATAGCCTGGCCGCTGTACATCCTCTCCACCGGACTGCTGACCGCCGTCCTCCTGTTCGGCAATGAAGTCAATGGAGCCAGATCCTGGCTGAGCCTGTTCGGAGGCATAGCCGTACAGCCTTCCGAATTCTCTAAGATCGCCACTGCACTGTGTCTGGCAAAGGTAATGGGCAACTACGGATTCAAACTCTCCAATACGGCGGACTTTCTGAAAGTCGCGGCTGTCATCATAGTCCCGGTAGCCCTAATCGCCCTTGAACCGGACATCGGGACCATACTCGTGTACTGCGGACTCGTATTCATGCTGTACAGAGAGGGATTCCCGGGCAAGTTCATCGCATTCACGGGATTCGCCATACTGCTGTTCCTCCTTACACTCAAGTTCTCCCCGTTCGTGTCCATCCTGGTGGCCGTAGGGGCCAGCTGGCTTCTTGTGGCTGCAGCCACAAGAAAACCGGCAAGGTACGTGCTCGCATGCGCCGTATTCATAACCGCAGCCTCATTCATTCCGAGACTGACAGGCACAGAACCGATTTCCGGACTGAACAGGCTCAAGCCAGAATACTGGCTGCTCATAATAACGGCTGCAGGAGCCGCCGCATGCGTCATCTACTGCATACGCAAGAACATCAAGGGATGGCTGAGATACCTGCTGCCCCTTGCCGCCTCGCTGATCCTGATTTTCTCCGTAGACTTCATATTCCACAACGTTCTGAAACCGCACCACAGGGACAGGATCGAAAATCTGCTCGGCATATCCGTGGATCCCATGGGGGCAGGATACAACGTCAACCAGTCCAAGATAGCCATAGGCTCGGGCGGACTCACCGGAAAAGGTTTCCTGCAAGGGACCCAGACAAAGTACAACTTTGTACCCGAGCAGAGCACTGACTTCATCTTCTGCACAATAGGTGAAGAATGGGGATTCGTGGGCAGCATAGGCGTTCTGGCCCTGTACCTGATCATGATCATGAGGATAGTGGTCACGGCCGAAAGGCAGAAAGAGACATCTTTCAGAGTATACGGATACTGCGTGGCCTCATATATATTCATGCACGTATTCGTCAATATCGGCATGACCATAGGCATAATGCCCGTCGTCGGAATCCCGCTTCCGTTCATAAGCTACGGAGGATCCTCGTTCCTGACATTTTCAATTCTGTTATTTATTTATATCAGATTTGACATAGAACGGTGGAAATAATAAAAATTTTACTATTTTTGAAGTTCGTTTGAAAACAATTTAAAAGATTTCATAAAATATGCCACTGAATTTCGCCGACAGGCACAACGGTCCGAGACAGTCACAGCTGAAGCATATGCTGGACGTCATCGGTGTGAGCTCGGTCGATGAGCTCATAAAGCAGACTATTCCGTCAGATATTCTGCTGCACGAGTCCTTAAGACTTGATGAACATGTGTCAGAGCACAGCTATCTGGCACGCCTCAAGGAAATTGCCGGGAAAAACAAGAAGTTCCGCTCCATGATAGGACTTGGATTCTACGGCACGGCTTCACTGCCGGTAATCACCCGCAACATCTTCGAGAACCCTTCGTGGTACACATCCTACACTCCCTATCAGGCCGAGATCTCGCAGGGACGTCTGGAGGCGCTCATCAACTTCCAGACCATGATTTCATCCCTGACGGGCTTCCCCATGTCCAACTGCTCCATGCTGGACGACGCCACTGCAGCAGGTGAGGCCATGAGGATGATCCACGAGCTCCGTCCCCGCGACGCCGTGAAGGCCGGAAAGAACACATTCTTCGTGGACAAAAACGTATTCCCTCAGGTGCTCTCAGTCGTTGAGACAAGAGCCAAAGGTCTGGGCATCAAGGTCGTTGTCGGCGACTACAAAGAAGTGCTCTCTGCCGGATTCGATCCTGAGTGCTACGGAGCCCTGCTCCAGTATCCCGCCGCAGACGGCGAGGTACGTGACTACACCGCATTCTGCGAGGCCGCACACAAGGCCGGAATGCTCGTGGCAGCACACTGCGACATCCTCGCCCTGGCAGTCATGAAGGAGCCCGCAGCATGGGGAGCCGACGTAGCTGTCGGAACAGCCCAGAGATTCGGACTCGGCATGGGTTACGGCGGACCTACAGCGGGCTGGATGGCCACCCGCGACCAGTATAAGAGAAATATTCCAGGCCGCATCATAGGCGTGTCCATAGACCGTCTCGGCAAACCTGCCTTCCGCCTTGCCCTTCAGACCCGCGAGCAGCACATCAAGAGGGAGAAGGCCACTTCCAACATCTGCACCGCCACAGCCCTGATGGCAGTGATGTCCGGCATGTACGCCGCATACCACGGCCCGGAAGGCATCCGCGAGATCGCGATGAACGCCTTCAACTATGCCCACGCAATGGCAGATATCCTGCGCAAAGGCGGATACACCCTTGCCAATGAGAACTTCTTCGACACTATCCGCGTGCTGGACGTAAACGCAGGCGAGATCCGCGAGAAGGCCGAGGCAGCAGGCATCAACTTCTACTATCCCGATGACCAGACCGTCCAGATCTCTTTCGACGAGCTCTCCGACTGTGCAGAAGCCGTAAAGATAGCCGGCATATTCGGTGTGGCAGCCGAGTGCGCCCGCGGAACTGAATACCCCGTACCCATGAAGAGGGAGAGCGCCATCCTCACCGAGAGCGTCTTCAACCGCTACCACTCCGAGACGGAGATGATGCGTTACATCAAGAAACTCGAGCGCAAGGACATATCCCTTACCCATTCCATGATACCCTTAGGCTCATGCACCATGAAGCTCAACGCCGCAGTCGAGATGCTGCCCCTGAGCTGGAGCGAGCTTACCGACGTGCATCCATTCGCACCCACATGGCAGACTGAGGGATACAACCAGATCCTATCCGAGCTTGAGCATGACCTCTGTGTCATCACAGGTTTTGACCGCTGCTCCCTCCAGCCCAACTCCGGTGCAGCAGGAGAGTACGCAGGCCTGATGACCATCCGCCGCTACCTCGAGGCCCAGGGCCAGGGCGCGCGCAACACCGTCATCATCCCCACATCGGCTCACGGAACCAACCCCGCCAGCGCCGCCATGGCAGGATTCAACATCGTCTTAGTAGGCTGCGACGAGCACGGAAACATCAACGTGGACGAGCTGCGCCAGAAGGCAGAAGCCAACAAGGACAGCCTCGCCGGCATCATGATCACCTATCCTTCGACCCACGGAGTATTCGAGGTCAAGATCCGCGAGATCTGCAATATCATACATGAGAACGGAGGTCAGGTCTACATGGACGGAGCCAACATGAACGGTCAGGTCGGCATCACCAACCCCGGCTTCATCGGAGCCGACGTATGCCACCTCAACCTGCACAAGACCTTCGCGATGCCTCACGGCGGCGGCGGTCCCGGAGTAGGCGCCATCTGCGTATCGGCCCACCTCTCACCCTATGTGCCCGGACATCCCGTAATGCCCCAGTGCGGCGGTCACGGTGTGACAGCAGTGGCATCGGCTCCTTACGGCAGCCCCCTGCTCGCCCCCATCACCCACGCCTACATCAAGCTGCTCGGTCCTGACGGACTGCGCAAGGCTACCGAGATGGCCATCGTCAACGCCAACTACCTTGCATCACGCCTGTCAAAGGAGTTCAACATCTACTACACCGGAGTCACCGGACGTGTAGCACACGAATGCATCGTAGACCTGCAGAACTTCAAGGCTGACTACGGAGTTGACGCCACCGACATCGCCAAACGTCTGATGGACTACGGCTTCCATGCTCCTACCCTCTCCTTCCCCGTACACGAGACCCTGATGGTGGAGCCCACCGAGAGCGAATCCCTCGAGGAACTCGACCGCTTCGTGGACGCCATGATCAGCATCAAGAGAGAATGCGAGGCCATCAAGGAAGGCAAGGCCGACAAGACTGACAACGTCGTGAAGATGGCACCTCACACCGCAGAGGAGGTATGCTCCGACTCCTGGAGCCATCCCTACCCCCGCGAGGAGGCCGCCTATCCCCTCGAGTGGATCCGCGACAACAAGTTCTGGCCCGCCTGCGCAAGGGTGGACAACGGCTACGGGGACAGAAATCTCGTTCCGACTGTAAAATAATTCATAACCCTAATATTTTTCACTTCTATCAATGACAAGACTACACACAATAAAAACACTGCTGCTCGCTGTTTCAGCAGTGTTTTTTCTCAGTTCATGCACTGAAAGGAACAATCTTCCGAGCGAACAGCTCAATTCTTTTCTGGACAATACCGATCCTGGCTTTTACGGCAAATCCGTAATTGAGAGTTTCACCCACACTGACTTCATAAGCCAGTACTCCGTGTACAGATACAACAACGGAGAGACTGCCGACTACCGCGTACTCACTACAGCACCGGCGCAGTTCGTGACTGTCTCCGGCATTCCCACGGCACTTTCAACCGGTGATGTCGTCACTGTCACCATCACCCAGAACTTTACAGAGAATCTCAGCGACACTCTGACAGGAGAGTTCACCGTGGAACAGACAAACATCACGCACACATGGCTCTACGACCACGAGAATGACCACGGAATAATCATACTGACTGAATAATACTTACACAATGAAGATACATACTCTGATTCTGGCTGCGCTGATGATGATGTCAGCGACATTCACAGCCTTCGCCATAAAAGCAGTCCCTCACCCCATAACAGTAAAACAGCCTGACGGGACCACCATTACCATACAGATACACGGCGACGAGTTCCTGCACTGGACTACCGCCGGTAACAAGCTTGTAGAAAAGGGACACGACGGTTTCTACTACTATGCGTCATTCAACAGCGACGGCAGCATAGCCATTACCAATACACGTGTCAGGGAGACACCTTTCTCACAGACAGGTACAGCGGCCATACAGCCCCCCAAGGCGGCTGTACAGGCAGCCAACATGAGAAGACAGGCTGCCGCACAGAGAGCCGCTGCAGTCCAGACCTCATCCGAGGACATGGCTTTCGGAGACAAGCATTTCCTCGTACTGCTCATCGAGTTCAGTGACCTGCAGTTCACCGTTCCCGATGCAAGGACAGCCTTCACCAGACTGCTTAACGAGGAAGGATACAGTGACAACGGCGGAACCGGGTCGTCCGCTGACTACTACAAAGACAACTCCATGGGACAGTTCAACCCGACCTTCGATGTCTACGGTCCTATCCAGGTGAGCGGAAGCTACGTCGACTATGGCGGTGCGCATCTGGGAAGCACGGAAAGAGCGGACTATCTGCTGGTAGAAGCATGCCAGATCGCTGACAGTGAGAACATTGTGGACTTCAGCGAATATGACATCGACAATGACGGTACTGTAGACAACGTCTTCTTCTTCTTCGCCGGCCACAACGAAGCCGAGGGAGCCGGAGCTGACTATATCTGGCCTCACAAGTGGGTCGTATACAGACCTGTTTACGAACCTTTCGACGGCAAACGCCTTAACACCTACGCCTGCGCATCAGAATACAGCGGAACGAACTCATCCAGAGTCATGGCCGGAATCGGTACATTCACTCATGAATTCGGACACGTACTCGGGCTTCCCGATTTCTACGACACCGACTACGAGGCCAACGGATATGCCAACGGCATCGGTGCCATTTCGCTCATGGACCAGGGTTCCTACAACAACAACGGACGCACGCCTCCGTATCTCAGCGGATATGAGAGATACATGCTCGGATGGCTGCCTGAACTCACCGAATGGACTGAGTCCGGAGAAAAGACCCTCGAGCCCGTCCAGACCAATGTCGCATACATGACCACCACCGATACTGACGGAGAGACCTACGTGTACGAGTACAGAAACGGTGAAGGCTACGATGCCTATATCAATGCCACCGGTGTCGCCATTTACCATGTGGACAGATCAAGCAACACCGTAGGCGGATATCCTGCATACATCCTTTGGGACTACAGCATGATAAACAACGTGGCAAGCCATCAGCTCTATGATCTTGTAGAGTCGACCTATCCTGAAACATCCGCAATCTACAATACAGACAAACTGTTCCCTGGCCGCATGAATGTCACGGAATTCACATCGGCCACAACCCCCGCCGCCGTAAGCTGGAACGGCAATCCAACAGGATACAACCTGTATGACATATCGGACAACGGCGACAACGCAACCCTCAACCTTATCATGGGGAACGGCGGTGTGCCCATCGATGAATTCGTAGACCTGGGCATCAACGCCATCTATCTTGAGAAGAGCAACTTCACCAACGGTGAGACACTTCCTCTCATGATCAGCAACAGCAACAAAGTTCCCGCAAGCGTAGTCTGGTATATGGATGACGAATATCAGAGCGAGCCGAGAGTCGTACTCACGACGGGAGAGCACACTATCAAGGCAGAGCTGACCTACGAGGACGGAACGAGCGAGATCATCACCACCAAAATAAACGTCATGTAAATGAACGACATTCTGTTATCTGGACTATTGAATCTATTCGCGCTTTTCGGCGCAGTCAACAGCACAGACAAACAGAGATCACTGAGAATCCTGACCTCGTATATGACAAAGCATTTCGGGGTCAGGATTCTTGATGATTACCTGTCTCTCTACTCAGACTTGAGAGACTATTACGATGAGTTCCCGGAACTGGACAAAGACGCCATTATAATCGAGATATGCTCCGGACTCAAAAGCAGGATCACAGAAGAGGACAGGGCGCTCATGCTGCTCAGGCTCATGGAGTTCTGCGATCCTACCCCCGGTACGGAGACTGGGGACAACATCTCCGGCGAGAATCTGGAGCTGTTCAGGAAGGTATCCGTACTGTTCAAGCTGCCTGAAGACATATTCGGGACATTCGTATGCTATGTCTCAGGTACCGTAAGCGACAAAGTGCTTACACTCCACAGAGACGGACTGCGCGGTGAGCTGAGACTGATATACCTCGAAAAGTACAACAAGATAGTATTCAGCTACCACGGACCGGACACAGTCCTGATGAACGATATTCCGGTCCTGCCAGGCACATTCATGATATGGCAGCACAGCGGCGTCCTGAAAAGCAGGAACATGATTCCGCTGTACTACAGCAACATCCTCTCACTCTACAGTACTGACAGGGAAAAGACACAGATCGTACTCGCAGGCAACGGCATAAACTTCCGATATCCGCACAGCAACAACGGCATCCACAATTTCTCGTTTTCTCTCAGAAGCGGACAGCTGGTGGCAGTGATGGGAGGAAGCGGAGCAGGGAAATCCACTCTGCTCTCCCTGCTCAACGGCACCACCGTACCGGACAGCGGAACGATTACCCTGAACGGCCACAGCATATCCCGTCCAGAAGTAAAGGACCTGCTGGGCTTCGTACCACAGGACGACCTGCTGATCGAGGACCTGACCGTATTCGAGAATCTGATGTTCACCGCAAGATTCTGCTTCGCCGACAAAAGCAGGGAGGAGATCGCGGCCAAGGTGAACAGCATGCTGAAGGATCTGGGCCTGGAGGAGACCAAGAACCTCAAGGTCGGCTCCCCTCTGCACAAATTCATATCAGGCGGACAGAGAAAAAGACTGAACATCGCCCTGGAGCTGATAAGGGAACCGGCAGTGCTGTTCCTGGACGAGCCTACATCCGGCCTGTCCTCATCCGATTCCGAAAAAGTCATGAATCTGCTGAAGGAACAGACGTACAAGGGCAGACTGATCATCGTCAACATACATCAGCCCTCATCCGACATATTCAAGCTCTTCGACAGGCTGTGGATACTCGACAAAGGAGGATACCCCGTATACGACGGCAATCCCATAGAGGCCGTCACGTACTTCAAGAGAGCCGCTGACTATGCTGACGCCGAGGTCAGCATGTGCTCCACATGCGGTAACATCAACCCCGAGATCATCCTCAACATAATAGAAGAAAAGGCAATGGATGACAGCGGCAGGATCACGCAGACACGGAAGGTACCGCCAGAAGACTGGCACAGAAAATACCTGGAGACAATGCGCACAAGCCCTGGGGAAGAAGAAATCAGAGAAGTTCCGAAAACGGAACTGAGAAGGCCCTCACGCCTCAGACAGTTTCTGATTTTTCTGCAAAGGAACATAAAGGAAAGACTTGCGGACAGACAGTATATGGCACTGGCCATTATCGGCACGCCGCTGCTTGCCGTCATCGTGGCCATACTCACGCACTACGCCCCAGGAACCGGATATACGGTGCTGGAAAACAAGAATCTCGTCTCATACATCTTCATGTCCGTGATTGTCGTCACATTTGCAGGTCTGAGTATCAGCGCGGAGGAAATACTGAAAGACAGGGCCCTTCTCAAAAGAGAAAAGTTTCTGAGACTTTCCAAGGCATCATACCTGTGGTCCAAGATACTTTATGTCACAGGCATCTCCATTGTCCAGTCACTGCTGTTCATCCTGGTCGGAAACACCATCATGGGAATTGGTTCTGCTTTCTGGATATGGTGGACAATACTGTTCCTCGCCTCCCTGCTGGCAGGACTTACCGGTCTTATACTTTCCCAATCCCTCCGGTCAGCCGTAGCGATATACATTACCGTCCCGATGCTGCTCATTCCGCAGATACTGCTCTGCGGTCTCGTTGTAAAGTTCGAAGATCTGACACAACGGTCCGCTACCGGCAATGTTCCGGTCATCGGAGATCTGATACCCTCAAGATGGGCCTACGAAGCCCTTTCCGTCGGATACTTTGCATACAACGACTACGAGAAGATGAAGTTTGACGCGGACAGGCAGAAATACCAGACCCTGTTCTACAGGAGCGTTTTCATCGACGGACTGCAGTCCGGTCTCGAATCTGCGGACAGCATCAGCCTGGAGACCTTGCGCAGGAACATACCGAGACTGTGGAGCACCTTCGGCATAAGACCGTACACAGGCATAGACTCTCTGAACAGCAAAGTATTCGACTCCACCGCATACAGGACAGCATCCGCCTGGCTCGACTACGCCAGGGACACGCTGGCATCAATCGGGTCAGAAGCCAACATGGATGCAGACAGACCATTGACCGAATATATCTCCTACCATGGAAGAGATGCACTCCTCGCCCTTTACAGGAACAACTGCAACAAGGGACTCGAGCAACTCCTCACAGGCTCAGGATCCGAAACCGCCTACAGGATAACTGACTGCACGATAGTCCCCGAAACCGGACAGGTCTGGATAGATCCAATATCCCGAAACGGCCGTGCTCCATTCTACAGTTCCGTGAAAATCTTAGGGAGACACAGAATTGACACGGTGCTGTTCAACTGCTCTGTCCTAATGATAATGTGCATCATCGCCATCGTGCTGCTGTTTGCAGATTTCGGTGAAAAACTGACATCGGAAAAAAACAGAAAATAGTTTTTGTCCATTATCATAAAGACTTTATCTTTGCATTGAATTTAACTTATGCTACAAGCAAAATACTAATTTAAATCAAATACAAAATGAAAAGAATAACTGTTATTCTTATGACTGCTGTCGCAATACTCGCTGTCTGCGCATGCGGCAATAATTCATCAAAGAAAAAGGCATCCGCACAGTCATCTGAGACTGAAGCGGAATACCTCAAAGCTGACTTGAAAGCCAAAATGGACTCCCTTGTCAATGCAATGAGCAGCCTGTCCACACCCGCCATAATGGATATTCAGAACGGCAAACTGACACTGACTGAAAAAGAGAAAAAAAACAAGCCCGAATACCTTCTCCCTCTTTCAAAAGCCGACGAGGCGGTAACATTGAACGACAAATACAGGGCAGTAGTCATGTACAGGGTGGATATGAGCATTGCGGAGCTCTACGGCATGCCCGTGGACAACTACAAGCAGGTCATATCAAAACTCCTCGTAGACATCAACAATCCAGTCCTCACAGTCGGGACTGACGGCAGCAACGGAACCAGCATCGCCGAAGGCATCAGGAACCTGTACAACGAAGCACTGAAGACCAAAACCCTCAACTATTTCTGGAACGCCATCACTGCAGGAACCATTGAGGAGCTCTTCATTATCACACAGAACATAGACAAGTTCATGCCCTGCTTCGATGACAAGTCTGCAGCAGAAGTGTCATACCGCTTCATTCTTGTCCATGAAGGTATCAAGGCCCTTATCCCCTATCATCCCGAGCTTGAACAGCTCCAGAGCATCCTCAAACCACTTGAGGTAATCAACGCCATCAGCGTACAGCAGCTCCGCGACCAGCTCATGGAGCTCAAGGGTGAAATCGAAACAGCACGCGGCCAGCTCCTCTGATACAGGCAGTAACCACGGCATAAAAAAAGCGGCACATTCTAATGCCGCTTTTTTTTATGTCTGCCACCATAATGACGGCTATAGCGTTATAACCCCGCGTCCGCTACGTCCGTCGATAAAGACTCCAAGCGGCTCCGGGAAATGTACGGCCTTGATGAAAGCAGTCTCCATCACCGTCACGGCCTGTTCTGCCTTGTCCAGGTCACAGACACCTTCTCCCCTGAAAGGATTGACCGTAAAATAGCCTATTCCAAGAGACGTGATATTCTGGAAAAAATGTGTACCCTGACTGGGATCTATACAGAAGTCCTTCAGGCCGCATTCCACTATGACCTTGGCCTCAGATATCTGATTCCATCTCACAGGAATACCGAGCCATGGGTCGCTCGACCCCCATCTGCCCGGACCTATCAGCACGTACGAACTGCCCTGCGCCCCCATAAGACTGTTTATCTCCTCTATCTGGGCAGCCATCTCCTCTGTCCTGGACTTGTCGAAAGAGCCGGGCTTGACGAATACCACATCGGTAACTCCTTCTATATGGCCAGAGCCGAGAGCATTTTCCGAATAGACCAAAGCGTGCGCGGTATCCACCGTACTCCAGTCCACTGCCTGTTCCTCGGCAAAGTCCGCTATGGGCCTTACCTGCAATACGCTCAGCACTGCATTTTCCCCTTTCGGGACATCCATGTCCAGAGCAAACTCCATCTCCACCTCACAGCGCAGCTCCTGCCTGCATACATCCAGCAGGTCTGTCAGGATACCGGGAAGCGGAATCACATCATACTGAAGGATATTGGCAAATGATATCACCCTCATGCCTTCCGAGAACGTGCCGGGGCGCAGCATCTGGCTCTGGTAGTCCCAAGTGGAAGCGACCTTGGAGAGATTGCGGAACCCCTCTGTCTCCGGTATCGAGAACTTGCGGATGTTGATTCCGTCATCGATGGATGTCTTGAACTCCTCCGGTTTCAGATCAAGCGCATACATGGTATCCTGGCCGTCCTTGAGAGCAAACCGGGGTGTGGACATCTGCACCGCCTTGGCCGGATATCTGGGACAGAAGCGAAGGGTCTTGCCGCCGTCCACCACCACCTTGCCCAGACCGAAAGCTATATTCACTACTCCGTCCTCTGGCTTTTCCCCTTCCATGGGATAGAAATTCATAGATTTGGCCACTCCGGAAGCCGTAGGGAAGAAATAGCCACGGTCCTCCGTTCCGCAGACATCCTGTATCACCACAGCCATCTTCTCCTCACTGAGCAGGTTGCCCGTCGTGTGCAGATAGGCCCTGCTCGCCGCCAGATAGACCGAAGCGTACACGCTCTTTATCGCCTTGCCCAGAAGCCTGAGCATCTGATCCTTGTTCTCGACACAAGGTATCATATAGGTAGAATAGATGCCGGCGAACGGCTGGTAATGCGAGTCCTCCAACTTCGAACTGGAACGCACAGCCAGTGGCACCGATACTGTTTCGATATAGGCCCTGAGCTGCTCCACAAGTTCCTCGGGCAGTCTGGAACTGACAAACTCCGACAGAAGTTCCTCATCCGGAATATTCGCGTCTATGACATACTGAAGTCCGTTCTCCAGAATGAAACGGTCGAAATAGTCAGTAGCCACCACCACCGTCCGAGGTATGGACACCCTCACACCAGGATACTTGGAGGACATACCGTACCTCTGCAGCACATTGTTCATGAATGCAAGTCCCCTGGCCTTGCCGCCGAGAGAGCCTTCACCCATTCTGGCGAAATGTATGTAACGGGTGTAGCTGTCCTTGTCGAACGATGCTATGATACCCTGTCCGGCCATTATGCGGTAATCCCTGATCTGCCGTATAATGAACTGTCTGGCATCTCCTGGATTGGGAAAGTCCGAAAGGCTGGCCTTCCGCAGGTTGCGGCCCAGAGAAAAGAGTCCCCGGGAATACATCCACTTGGAAAGGCGGTTCTTCGAGCAGTAGAAATCCAGTTCCCTGTCGGGTATTTCGGAAATCAGTAGCTGAAGTTCCCTTAGATCCTTGGCCCTGGCTATCACCAGATGGGTATCCAGATCCTTGACCACGAAATCCCCGAAACCGAATTCCTCACTGATGTATTCCGACAGCTGTATCAGCAGGGTGCTGGAATATTTCTCAATGAAACCGACCCCCATCTCCCGGGCTGTCTCCGCCACACTGCCCTGAGACGACTGCAGGATGACAGGCATCTGGGGTATGTCCTGCTTGATATGCCGGCAGAGTTCTATTCCGGCATCTATCCTCTCTGTCTCGGGTCCGTCCCCTTTGTGCATCACAAAGCCCACATCGGAAATCACCCCGAGCAGATTCCTGCGGTATCTGGTATAAAGCTCCAGTGCCTCATCATAGTTCGTCGCCAGCAGTATTTTCGGGCGGGCTCTTTTCCGCAGTTTGAGCTGCTGTTCGTTGAGAGCCTCCTTGAGAAACTCGGCGCTCTGCTTGAGCACCAGCTTGTAGATAGCCGGAAGGTAAGTTGAGTAATATCGTATCGAGTCCTCCACAAGAAGGATTGCCTGAACTCCCGAAGACAGAATGTCCGCATCAGCGTTCATCCTGTCTTCCAAGAGTTTTACTATCGCCAGAATCAGATCCGCATTGCCGTTCCAAGTAAATATATAGTCTATGGCCGACTGATCGGCGGATGCGATCTTCTTCAACAGTTCTCTGGAGAAATTGGTCAGTATCACTATCGGGATACCGGGCCATCTCTCCCTGATATGTCTGGCCTGGTCGAAAATGGCGGCATCCCTGACATTGAACATGTCTATTATCAGGTCGTACCCGGGCTCCTTCTCCAGCAGTGCTATTGCTTCCTGAGTAGTGTTGACCCAGGTAAGGGCCGGAGGATTGCTGATATTCAGGTCGATGTACTCCCGGTAAAGCTGGGCTTCGATCTGCCCGTCCTCCTCCAGGATATAGGCATCGTAACTGCTGGAGATCATGAGTATCCTGCGAATACGCTTCTCCATCAGGGAATAATAGTCTGTTCTCATAGAACTGCAATACCGGATACTACCGCATCTTGCGCCATGCCCACACTATGTAGGCGATCACAAACGGAATGGCAATGGATACCCAGGCCATCACCTTGAGGGTGAAGAGACTGGACGAGCTGTTGTAAAGAGTCAGGGAACTCTGCACGTCCACGGTAGAGACGTAGTAGGCGGTATCATTGAAGCCGGCGCAGAGCAGAATGGCCCATACGGCCAACAGTACTCCACCACCCACGATATAGAAGTTCTGCCTTACACCCTTGCCGAGGAAATGCCTTGCAAGTCCGGCCAGGACAAGAACCACTCCAAGCAGGAACACCACGGCTATCCACCAGGTGTGCAGCATATTGTGCAGATACTTGAACGGTTCTGCCGAAATCACTCCTGTAGCGGGATCCACCGCGTATCCGGTCTTGAGGAACATCCAGAGCACGAAGGCCACGAAAGTCAGGACAAAGGCAGGAGCCGTGATCATCAACCTCTTACGGCATTTCTCCGCAAATGTACCTACGTCCGGTTTCATCAGAAGGTAAAGCAGTCCCAGAGTCCTGGCTGCCAGAAATACCACTACTCCAAGAAGCAGGTTCATCGGATCGGCAAGGGCATCCAGACCGTGCCAGCCGTTGGTCCAGCGGGAAATGGCCGGAGACGCCGCGTCTGTAATGGTCACCTTGTCCATTACAAATGCCCCGCCTGTAAAAAACGTCCCGACTGCCACACCGAGCATGAATGTTCCGAGAGCACCGTTGAGGAAGAGAAATATCTCATAAGTACGGGCACCGAGAAGATTGCCGGCCGCCTTGCGGTACTCGAACGAGAACGCCTGGATGACAAACAACAGCAGAATGCATATCCACAGCCAGTAGGCTCCTCCGAAACTGGTGGAGTAAAACAAGGGGAAGGATGCAAATGCGGCCCCTCCGAAAGTCACGAGAGTCGTAAAGGTTATCTCCCACTTGTGCCCTGCATATTTTACTACAAAATCCTTTTCATCCTCGGAAGAGGCGGTACGGAGCAGCAGACCCTGGGCACCCTGCACGAACAGCAGGAACACAAGAATAGCTCCGAGAAGGGCTACCAGAGCCCACCAGTAATGTTGCAGAAAATACAGTGTATCCATAATTATTCTCCTCCTTTCTTAATCTGTTTGAGCATGATGCTGATCTCCACGCAAAGCATGGCGGTGAACAGGACAGCAAAAATGATCAGGGTCGTGAGAACGTTGCCGGACCCGACTCCCGATACGGCCGCATTCACTGGAAGCAGGTTCTGGATCGTCCAGGGCTGACGGCCTACTTCGGCTACTATCCAGCCCGACTGCGAGCAGATGTATACAAGAGGTACGCTGATGATGCCAAGCCACAGGAGCCATTTGTGCTTATCCTTGACGATGAGGTTCTTCCACTCGAAGATGATGTAGAGAATAAAGAGCAGGATGAAGAACATGCCGAGGGCCACCATGATATGGAAGGCGTAGAATACCAGGGGAACATTTGGCACGAGGTCCTCGGGCTCCTCCACATAATGGTAGCCGAAGTAGTCGAAATTCTGCTCCAGCACTGCCTCGGCCTGAGCCATTGCCTGGGTGTCTCCGGACTCCTTGGCTGTCTGATAGTCGGCCAGGGCCGTGACTGCCGCCGTACCCATTGCCTTTTTCTCGACAAACGAGGGCTCGATGTAAGTATTGCCATCTCTGTCGGTAAACTCGTAGCCGCCTTTGATGATGTCGTTGATACCGGGTACGAAACCGTCTGCCTGACGGGTGGCAAGGAATGAGAGCATGTTGGGGAATGATATCTCGAAAAGGTAAGGATCCTCTTCTGCCCCATCCTCCCCGATGATGTCCTTATCCGGATTGAGAATACCTACGGCCACCAGCGGAGCCTTCTCCGAACCATCGTAGAGACCCTCCATCGCAGCCAGTTTCATGGGCTGCACCTTCGCCACATTGTAGGCCGAGCCGTCACCTGTTCCTATAAGCACGGCAAGGGATACTATTCCGAATACCGAAGCGATACGGATGGACTTGCGGGCCATCACAGTCTCGCGCTTCTTGAGCAGGAACCATGAGGATACAGCGATAACAAATACAGAAGCCAGCACGTAGCCGTTTGTCACGGAATGCAGGAACTTGTTGATGGCAACGGGAGAGGAGACCACTGCCCAGAAATCCACCATCTCGCTGCGGGCAGTATCCGGATTGAATTCCATACCGACGGGATACTGCATCCACGAATTGGCTATCAGAATCCATACAGCAGACAGGTTCGTACCAATGGCCGTCAGCCACGTGGACACCAGATGGGCCTTCTTGCTCACCTTGTTCCAGCCGAAATACATAACGGCAAAGAATGTGCTCTCCATAAAGAAAGCGAATATTCCCTCTATGGCCAGCGGTGCTCCGAAAATATCGCCCACAAACCATGAGTAGTTGCTCCAATTAGTACCGAACTCGAACTCCAGGATGATTCCTGTCGCGACACCCATTGCGAAGTTGACGGCAAACAGTCTCATCCAGAATTTCGTAGTTCTCTTCCAGAACTCGTCTCCGGTCATAACGTACCGGGTCTCCATAAAGGCTATCAGAAATCCCAGACCCAGAGTCAGAGGCACAAACAGCCAATGGTACATGGCAGTCACAGCGAACTGCCATCTTGAAAGATCCACCAAAGTTGATAATATCATCTGCTTAAGGTTTAGTGTTTTTTTATTTATTCAATCAGATTCTCTATCACTGCCCTGCCTTTCTCCTGCTCGGTGCCGTATTCCGAAAGGGCCGGACGGAAAAAGAACACCTTCAGTATGGCAAAGATAATGAAGAGCTTTATCAGGATTACGATCCACAGCGTCCTGCCCAAGGGCCCCATGTCCCTGAATCCTTCATAATAAAACCGCCATATTTTCCGAATTCTCTCCATAGTTTACGCGCGGTCATATCTCATCGGCGAACATAGGATCCCAGGGCGGCAGCATAATCGGAGTAGTGTCGAGAAGCCTGAGTATGTTCCCGGGAACATACTTCTTTTCCACTACCAGACGGAACATATACTCCTCGAACCATTTGTCTGTCATCACGAGATGCCCGTCGTGGCCGGTCATGCCCCACGAATTCTCCACCATCCATTTCCTGGCATGGCCGTTCTCATCCAGATCCACAGCCATCAGCGTCATAGCATGGGACGAGCCGCTGGCTCCGGTCAGTATCCTCTCACGCTTGTCCATTCCGAATGTAGTGCCCATCAGAGATCCGTAGTCGTAATAGTCCACGTCCAGCACACCGTTCTTCCTGTCCAGGAACTTGCCCACGTCACATGAGAAATACATCATTGTGCCGTCCTTGATGGAAGCAATGGCCATGGCCTCGATCTCCTCGATGGGAAGATTGATGTACAGCCAGTTCTTGCCATCGTACTGATGGCGGTCATATTCTATCTCATAGACCTTGTAGAACTCGCGCGTAGGGTCGTTCATCAGCATCACATAGTTGTTCTTCAGGTCCACGCCCACATACTCGTCATAGAAGGACTTCGGCGTATAGGTCTTGGTGCTGACAGGCTTGCCTTCGGAGTCATACATCGTCCAGACAAACTCCACGGGTGGCTCGCCGAGATTGAGCACCAGGAAACGGTAGACGAAGGCCAGCATCTGAGTCTTGCGTTCCTCAAGCATGGCCGGAAGTTTCTTCTCAGGACCTGTCATCTCCCTCAGTTCCAGACCGAACTCCTTCAGCTTGAGGTCGAGCAGGCGGGACATGCCTGAAGTATGGTTGGCTGCATAAGTCTCCGGCATCACGTTGGACGGCACAAGGCCGTACTTGGTGATAAGGTCCGACACTCCCGTAAACTGCCCGCCGTCGTTAATCGTATGGCGGAAGAGCCATTCGACTTTCCGATCATCCATTGGAAGATCCCTGGTGTCTATTATGCCCTGCAGGAAGAGATTGGCCTTTTCAAGCTGGTCATAGAAGAATATATAATTCTGGGAGAACTGGAACGCCCCGAGGTTGTACTTCTCTATCATTTTAGCTCTCAGCACATTCATACCGGAGAAAAGCCAGCATCTGCCGCTGGACTGCTGGTCTGTGATCCCCTTGGACTCGACCTTGTCGGAGAAATGAAAGTCATAGCCAGCCTCTATTCCTTGTTTTACGGCAAGTTTGTTGATTTCATTAGCCGATATGGCATTGCGCAGGGCCAGCTCCTCGGGCGTTCCCTGCCAGCCCTGGCGGATCTGAGCCATCATCTCGTCGGTTATGCCTCCCTGGGCTATTGCGGCAACAGCGACTGACATGGCTGCACTGATGGTAAAAAGACGTTTGATCATAATCGTAAAAAATTAATTTTCAAATATAATAACTTTTCCCGAAACCATCGCCCCCATATACCCTGTCTGCAACAGGTCTCCCTCATGCCATAATAGTTCACCTCCGGGGAAAGTGCCGGGTTTTCCTGCGATTCCGGTACACTTTCCCCCGTGTCATGAGACTTCTGGGAAGGTCCAGCAGGGCATGCTTGGGAAAGTACTTAGTATACAGGCACTCTGAAAAAGAGCATCTGCTGGACCTGGGGTGAAATGGCGATTTTGTGGCAAAAAGCGGGCAGTCCAGCAAATCACCAAAATGTATGCGCTTAACAATCAGTGCGATACATTTGGGCAGTGCGCTGGACATTGTAAAAGTACTTATTAAGTCTGCCTTTACAGGCATATCTGGCCGCACTTGTTGTTTCCTCCCGCAGAATGCCTATGAAAATCCAGCAGTCGAAAAGACCAGGCCCTCCCACCGCTTCGCGGCGGGTCTCTCCCTCTAAAGCCGAGAGCGGTTAGTCTTTTCTCGTTGCTGGATTTTTCATTCATATCGGGACACCGGCCCCACTCCCGGGGAAAGTGCCGCGATTTCCCGCGAGAACGGTGCACTTTCCACCGTGGCTGGTGCAGAAAATTTGGTTTATAATATAAATTAGTTTATATTTGCATCGTAAAATAAAAGAGAGGAGAAGGCGCCACTCTTCTTTTTTGAAAATTTTAGTTTATTTTTTAAAGTATTTTATCATGAAAAGGAATTTTACTATTTTTGCAATCGCCTTGATGTGCTGCGCATCTGTCATCGTGACTTTGGCGAGGGATTCATCAACCATAAAGGCCGTGCTGACCGTAACTGACCTGAAGGACACCTGCGGCAATGTACTGGTCTGGATTGCACCGGACAACGGTGAAAGTGCCGGACCAGACTTCGGGGCGATAATGAACTCCGGCTGGGGCGCAATTATCTCTTGCACCGATGCCAGACCGGACAAGGACGGCAAACTGAACGTCAACAGCGAAATCGAAGTTCCTGAAGAAGGACGCTGGACACTGTACATGATGCACGACAGCAACCGTAACTGGAGCATGGACATGACGGAGGACGGATATCCCGCAGAGGGATTTGCCATGACGGCACTCAGGACTGACAGCATGGGAAATGAAGAAAAGGAGGACACCGAAAGGATTTCAATCGGTATGAATTACCTGTAAAATTTTTACTATTACGGACAATAAAACTACAGACTGCAATGGAAAACAATAACAACAACCAGAACGGACTTTCAGTAGAAAAGTCCCTCGAAATCATTTCTCAGGCTATACGCGACAGCCGGAATGACTTTCAAAGAAGAGGCGGTACGGCGATGCTCATATGGGGCACGGTGCTGCTGCTGGTATCAGGAATTGTGATGCTGGGGCTGGCCCTTACCGACAACCGCCTGTGGCACATCGCGTGGTTCCTGATACCCGTACTCGGATGGCCTCTGGACAGGCTGGCTTCCAGGAATTACGAGAGGCGCGGACACGGAGAGAATCTGATATCCAAGACAGTAGGCCAGGTATGGTGTACATTCGGCATATTCGCCGTCGCCACCGGAATACTGGCATTCTTCATACCGCTGCAGACAACCGCAATCATTGTGCTGCTGCTCGGCATGGCAGGTGCGATAACCGGATGGCTGAGCCAGTCATGGACTATTTTCCTGCTCGGAATCATCAGCGGACTCGGCGGCCTGCTGTGCTCTTACTGGCTCAATGAACCTACGTACATTCCCCTCATAATGGCCACGGCATCGCTGCTGGATCTGGTCATTCCCGGCCTGATCTTCAACCACAGAACCCGTAATCAACAGTAACGGCCATGGGAGACTTTGTAAAACTGGACCCGCTGCTGCACTCGGAACTGCGTCTGGCAGTCATGTCCACCCTGCTCTCGCTTGAGGAAGCCGATTTCGTGTACCTGCGCGAAGCCACAGGAGCCACAGCCGGCAATCTGAGCGTACAGCTCGACAAACTGTCCGAGGCAGGTTACATCACTGTCGAAAAAGGGTTCGTCGGGCGGAAACCGCGTACTGTCTGCAGGATAACGCAGAAGGGACGGGGGGCGTTTGCGGAGTATGTGGAGGCCCTGAAGTCGTATCTGCACTGAGCGCAGATACGACTTCGCTCCGCTTTTCCTACCCATCCCCAAACCCCTTCCCAGGAAGGGGCTTCGGTCGCGGGGCTCCGGTGCTGAGTGCAGATAAGACTTTGCTGCGGTCGCGGGACAACGGTAAGCGCAGATATGTCTTCGCTTACCGTTGTCCGGCCTCAGCCGGGAAAAGAGTCTCGAGTTCTGCCGCAAGGTCCTCGCCGTGCAGATTTTTAGCGATCACTTCCCCGGTCGAAGCATCTATGAGAAAGTTTGAAGGGATGCCGCTGACTCCGTATGCGGTCCAGAATGGGCTGGTACTGGCATTTCCGGAAAATTCCGCAAGCGCGTTGGGCCAGTTCATGCGGAACTCTCCAAGAGCTTCCTTCCAGTTCTGTACCAGATTGCCGTCAAAGGACATACCGTATATCTCGAAGCCGGAGCGGTGGTATTGCCAGTAAATACTGACAAGTTCAGGCAGTTCCTCACGACAAGGAGCGCACCAGGAGGCCCAGAAGTCCAAAAGCACGTAACGCACCCCTTCCCTGCCCACGACATCGCTGAGTTTAAGTGTATTGCCATCGGTATCTTTGCCTTCTATATCATAGTAGGGCAGTCCGACATCGACTTTTATCGCCTCAACTGTCTCCTGCAGACGCACATACAACGGATGCTCCCTCATACTCACGTGGAAGTCCGCCAGAAGAGCCTCGACTTCCGACTTGGAGCACCCCTCCATTAATCCGTCGAGGAGTACCAGACCCAGCACATTGTGATTGCCCCGGACAAGATCCATAGGATCGGCATCCTCACCTATTCCCTCCAATGACAGCCGACTGTAGAGATCGTTCATCGGAGTTCCGTGCGCAAAAAACATCTCGTAATCCGGCTCGTACTTCATAGTTACAGTCCCTGGTTCCAGCAGCACAATATCGCTCACCTGGTAAAGCCCGGACGGAGCGGAATTTGCTCCCATATACAGAAAAGCCGTCTGTGAGCCGAAATCAGATCCCTCTATCCGGAACGACCCGTTCTCTATCCTGGCCGAATCCAGTATGGACCAGTCTTCACCATCCATAACGTACATCCAATGCCCGTCTACGAGAGACTCACCAGCTCCTTCGATTACATACCTATTTCCGGAAACACAGCCCGACAAAAACAAGACAGAGACTGCAGCCACCACTGCAAATACAAGATTTTTCATACGCGTTACGTCTAAAATTTCTGCAAATTACAAAAATTTCTGCATTTGACTTTCTATGAAATCATGGCATTGGGCTGCCCTGGCGGCCGCCATCACTTTTTCGTGGGTGGCAGAAGAAGAGCCGACGGCAATGTTCTCATAGAGCGTATCGTAAAACAGGAAGGTATCACAGCACTTCAGGGCAAATGTCCTGTATGCCTGGATCTCGGCATTGAATTGACGGAACGGAAGGACACTCTGTCCGAAAATCTTGACTACGGGCATTCCCCGGACATACTGTACAGCCGACGCGGGATACGTCTTCGATGCGTCATATCCGGCAGGGGTATAGACGTTGGCGGCTATCTTCAGCCCGTTCAGGTCGTAGGTGATGCGGTGGATGTTCACCTGGCCCGCTTCGTTTTCAGTGAGTGCGCCCCGGTAGACCAGTCCGAAAGGATTGGCGTTGGGACTTTGGATGGTGGAGAAATCCTCCTCGGTAAATGCACGTTTGGTCTGTGCCACCGCCGTGCCTGCCAGCATGAGAGCTGCGGCACCGCACAGCATTGTCTTGAATAAGTCGTTCATTGCCATTTTCTTTTAAAATGTCTGTCACATACGTTCCTTCAACACCTCGAACAGTTCGTCCCTCGTGAACGGCCTGCAGCAGCCGGGCATCAGCAGACAGGTTTCGGCAGCGGCACGCAGGACTGTCTCGTCCGTGATGCCCATCTCGCTCCAGCGCACGAGCAAGCCTATCTCCCGGATGAAAGCCTCGAGCGCGTCGACACACAGGGCGGCTGTCTCTTCCGTCGTGCGGCCTTTCACGCCCCACACCCGTTCGCCCATTCGCGCCAGTTTCTCCTTGCCTTCATCGAGCAGGCGGCGGTAGAGGGCCGGATGGATGACGGCCAGCCCCTGCCCGTGGTTGCAGTCGGTGTAAGCACCGACGGCATGCTCCAGCATGTGACACTGGAAATCAGTCTGCTTGCCCAGCTTCAGCAGGCCGTTTTCGGCAAGGGCCGAGTCCCACATCAGCTCTCCACGGGCAAAGTCGTCATCGGGATTGGCAATGAGGGCACGCAGGTTCCGGATGACGTTGCGCATCACGGCTTCGTTGATTTCATCGGAGACGTTGTCCTCCAGCGGACGGCCCATATAAGTTTCCATGCAGTGGCTCAATGTATCGAAAGCTCCGCTGACAACCTGCCTCATAGGCAAGGTCTTCGTCAGGTCGCTGTCGAGTATGGCGAAAGAGTGATAAGCGCCGACAAGCGGCTGTTTCAGTTTCTTCGCGGTATTGGTGATGCGTTGTTCTGCTCGGCACTCGTGCCCGATGCAGTTACTACTGCCCCAATCGGCACGAACTCCGTCGGCAGGCGGTGTTTCTCGTACATCATGTCCCAGATGTCCTCATCCGTCCGTGCCTGTGCTGACACGATTTTGCAGCAGTCGATGACCGAACCGCCGCCCACGGCCAGGATGAAGTCGATGCCTTGCTCGCGGACGATGCGCGCCCCCTCCTGCACTTTATCGTAGGTGGGGTTGGGCAGGATGCCCCCGAAGTCTGTCACCGTCTTGCCACACTCGCGCAGCCAGCCGGTGATTGTGTCATACAATCCCGTGCGCCGCAGCGAGCCACCGCCATAGGCCAGCAGCACGTTCCGTCCCACGCGGGCCATTTCTTCCTTGATCGCGCTCTCGGCACACCCCTTGCCGAAGTGTTGGCGGACGGGGTATTGATAAGTAAAATCATTCATATTTATTCTCTTTCATAATTATCGTTGGCTTTCGGGAAAAAGAACGGCAGGACGTTGTACAGGTATTCCGGAATGGGACGGAACTCGTGGCGTGCGCCCTCTTTCTGATGGAAGGTCATGTTCGTGGGGTTGAACACCTCCGCCAGCCGCGTCATAGCCGTAAGGCAGGTAGACGTATGCCGTATTCGTCCGTGCCGCAGGAGACATACAGCAGGCAAAGGCAAAGTTGCAATGTGAGACACACATATTTGCGTTTCATCAGTTTGTTTTTCTGCTCCCAAAACCTATCTCTTTCAGCCACTCCGTGATGCCGTCAGTGTTCCGGTCCACGGCTCCGAAGCCTTTCAGGTGACTGGCATCGGGCGTTAGTTCCACGATGCGTGCAAGAGTCTCGTCGCGGTAGGTCTCGGCATAGGTACAGAAGGGAACGACTGTCTTGCCCGAGAAGTCGTAGCTTTCAGCGAAAGTGTTGATGATCATCGGGGCAGTCCACCACCAGACGGGGCAGCCGATAAAGACGGTGTCGTAGCTGTCCCAGTCCTCCACCCTGTCCCTGATGGCCGGACGGGCGTTCTGCTCTTTCTCAGCCTTGGCCACCTCGGTGCAGGGAACGTATTCAGAAGGATACGGCTTCTCCGGCTCTATACGGAAAAGGGTGCCGCCTGTCTGCCGGGCGATGTACTCGGCTACATGCCGGGTGTTGCCGCCCCAGCTGAAATAGGCAACCAATATTCTGCTGTTCTGTGCATACATACAGATTCCTCCTGCAAGTAAAAGAGTCACAAGTGCAAAAATTCTTTTTTTCATTTTCACTGGCTTAACTGTTTTTTGTCGAAGATGATTGTCAGATAATGCCGATTTCCTGCAGCCAGCTTTCCACTCCGCCGGTATTGCGTCCGCTCACATGGAAACCTTCAAGATATTCTGAGTCCGGTGTAAGAGTTACTATACGGTCCAATGTAGCCTCCCAGCCCGTTGTCGCATAAGTACAGAAAGGGATAATGGTCTTGTCTGTAAAGTCATACTCCTCGCTTTCGAGGAACGACCATATCGGCATCGGGGCATCTCCCCACCATACTGGGCAACCGACAAATACGATGTCATACTGCTCCATATTCTCCACTGTCCCGCTTAATTCGGGACGGGTCCCGTTCTCCAGTTCCTCACGTGCTACCTCAGTACATTCGGTATAATCTTCCGGATAGGGAACCACAGTCTCAATGCGGTAAAGCGTGCCGCCGGTCAGCTCGGCAATACGTCCGGCTACAGTGCCCGTGTTGTTGGTGCGGGTAAAGTAAGCAATCAGCATGCTGCTGCTGTCTGCCGAAGGACCTTCGGGGTTTTCCGGTTGGTCTGTTGTCCCGTCGGATACGGGTTCATCGCTTACACAAGATGCAAACGCAGTGACGGCAAGAGCCGTCATCAGATAAACAAAATATTTTTTCATTGTCTCAATGTTTTTATTGATTCATTTCCAATTGCAAAATTACAGAACAGGGCATCGCCGGTCCATACACGAATTACTGATTGACACACCAATATCAACGGACAGAGACCCGCATCCCGGATTTATTTTGTCACTGCAAAGGTATGGCGGCTCAAGAGACACCGTTTTACAAGGATTGCGGTAGGGCGTACACTTATTTCTGTTTTTTCATTCCTCGGGGAAAAGTTTGGCGGGCACGGAATAAAGCCGTACTTTTGCAGGACAAGTCCCCAAGCCTCTCGACGATGCTCATCGGGGACTGTTTTATTTTTATACACTATGGAGAATCAAGGAGAAATCATACTATATCAGCCGGACAATGAAGTCAAGCTGGAAGTACGGCTGGAAGAAGAAACGGTGTGGCTGACGCAGGCGCAAATGGCTGAATTGTTTCAGACATCCAAGCAAAACGTAAGTCTGCACACGAACAACATCTTCAAAGAGAAAGAATTAAGTCCGGCAGCAGTTGTCAAGGAATCCTTGACAACTGCTGCCGATGGCAAGAAGTACCGAGTCAAGTATTATAACCTCGATGTCATTATTTCCGTAGGCTACCGCGTGAAATCCATCAGAGGCACACAGTTCCGCCAATGGGCAAACCAGGTGCTGAAAGACTATTTGTTGCGCGGCCATGCCATCAACTATCGGTTGGAACAGATTGATACAAGGCTTCAGAAGCACGAAAGGCAGATAGAATACCTGACGGATAAGGTGGATTTCTTTGTCCGCACCTCGTTGCCACCCGTAGAAGGCATTTTCCACGACGGCCAGATATTCGATGCCTACAAGTTCGCCACCGACCTGATACGCTCCGCAAAGGTATCCCTACTGCTGATAGACAACTACGTGAACGAGTCGGTGCTGCTGATGCTCAGCAAGCGGAATGCCGGCGTGAAAGCCGACATCTACACACAGGCTGTCAGCCGACAACTGCAACTGGACATGCAGAAGCATAACAGCCAATACCCCCCGATAGGCATCCATACCTACAAGAAGTGCCACGACCGATTCCTGATTATCGACGACACGGACATCTATCACATCGGAGCCTCGCTGAAAGACCTCGGCAAGAAGATGTTCGCCTTCTCCAGACTGGAGATACCGGCTGAGAGCATCACCGGTTTGCTGTAAGACATTACGACTGGGGCATCCCGGTACTGCAAATAAATTTGCTCTGCTCCCGGCTTCTGCGTATCTTCGCTGAGAAAAAGGCGGGCTATGGCAGACAAGGAAAATATAATCCTGAAGGACACCCTTGACGGACTGGGAACGGATGCCTACAGCGACTATCTGGCCCACGCCCTTTGTCTGGCCGGTTCATGCAGGCTGAAATACAATAGCGAGGAACGCGAGCTGCAGGCGGGTGACCTGATGATTGTCCGCAAAGGCAAGTTAGTGGAGTGCATCCGTCCGGCAGACGATTTCCGGGTGAAGGTGATATACGTCACCTCCGAATTCATCGTGCTCTCGACGCCGCTCAGTAACTATGGCATGAAAGGTCAGCTGGCTCTGTTCCGCAATCCCATCATGAAACTGGACGCCGGACAGCAGGAACTGTGCCGCCGGGACTTCGAGATGGTGGAAGCGCGGCTGGCGCAGACCGGTCACCATTTCCGCAAGGACCTGCTGATAGCCTCCATACAGATGCTGATAATTGATTTCTTCGACTTCCATTCCCATCTGTATGGAGTAGACAACATCCCGCTGCAAAGCGCCGCCATCATGAGCCGATTCCTCAACATGCTGGAGAACGGGACATACCGCAGACACCGCGAAGTGAACTGGTATGCCGACAAGCTGTGCGTGACTCCCAAATACCTGTCCGAAATCTCCCGCAAGATAAGCGGTTACGCCGCCAACTACTGGATACACCGCTACACCGTCCTCGACATCTCCCGCCTGCTCCGCGACAAGTCCCTGACCTTCGTCAGCATTTCCGACATGTTCGCCTTCTCGTCACCCGCCTATTTCAGCCGTTACGTGCAGCAGCATCTGGGGGTAAGCCCGACGGAGTATAGGGGGTGATATTCTTTCCCTTGTTAAGTAACTATAACCGCTTATAAAGAAAGAGATAGACATAAATAGGATATATATATGGAACAACAGTTTTGTCAAAGTTGCGGCATGCCCCTGAACGATGAGAACAGAGGGCTCAATGCCGATGGAAGCCGCAGCGAGGATTATTGCATGTACTGTTACAAGAACGGTGCGTTTACCCAAGATTTTACGATGGGGCAAATGATAGAGTTCTGCCTGCAATTCTTAGACCAATGGAATACACAGGCTGGATGTAACTTAACTCCCATACAGGCCAAAGAACAGATGCTTCAATACTTTCCGCGCCTGAAACGGTGGAAAGAAAAAGATGAACGGACACTGACGGAAAAAGCGACTCATTTGCTTGCCCAATGCGAAAACGTGACGGTCGCTTCCATTGACACCAACGGTTATCCTCGACCTGTGCAGATGTCCAAGATTGGAGCAAAGGGTTTTCATGAGGTGTGGATGGCGACAAGTGCCGGTTCTGTAAAGGTCAATGATTTTAAGGCGAACAACAAGACGGGTCTTTGTTATGACCATTACGGAGACGGGGTTGCCCTACGCGGAACGGTAGAGGTTATCACGGACGATGCCATCCGCAAGGAAATGTGGCAGGACTGGTTTGCCTATCATTTCCCCGGCGGACCGAACGACCCGAATTATGTGCTTCTTCACTTCATTGGCAAGGAAGCCACCTTCTGGATTAACGGCGAATTTTCTCACTCCAACATCCCATTGGAACAAGAATCCGTGGATACGTGAAGCGTGTCCGGGCCTTGCAACTAACCGCAAAAATGTAGCCATCCGCATCAGCGATGTGATGAACGACCCGCTTTCGGCGACTGGGGCGGGTGATTTTCCCCGTGGACGAAGGTTTCTGGAGCGGCGAAACGATGGAACAGCTACGTCAGTCCATTCGCAGAAATCCGTAGACGGGGTAATCATATCCGTCTTCCGGGTATCCGCCGTCATAGTCAGATTTGCTATTTTTGCATCCCGAACAGATAGTATCAAATCATGAAACGTACAGCAATTATAGCAATGACATGTCTGTTTGCCTTTGGGACAACAGCTGTCGCGCAACCGAATCCCGTACCGGGGAAAGACGGGAACAAATATGTGCCTTATGAGGAGCGCACAGGCAACGAATCCATCGTATATTTCACACGCAATCTGAGTCCGGAGGGCCTTATCAAGGCATACGAGCAGGTTTGCGGGAACATCGAAGGGAATGTCGGGGTAAAGCTGCACACCGGAGAGCAGAACGGACCGAACATCATTCCGAGCGAATGGGTGAAAGCCCTGCTTCAGAAAGACCTGCCGGAAGCCAGTATTGTGGAAACCAACACCTACTATACAGGCGACCGGTACACGACGGAGCAGCACCGCAAGACTTTGGAAGTGAACGGATGGACATTCTGCCCCGTGGACATCATGGACGAGGAGGACACTTTGACCTTGCCTGTCCATGGCGGAAAATGGTTTGAAAGAATGTCTATGGGCAGCCATATAACCGACTACAACTCACTTGTCGTACTGACCCATTTCAAGGGGCATACCCAGGGCGGTTTCGGAGGCAGCAATAAGAACATCGGCATCGGCTGCGCTGACGGCCGCATCGGCAAGGCCTGGATACACACCACACCGGGACAGGACAACCAGTGGGACATCGCCAAGGAAGAATTTATGGAGCGCATGACCGAATCAACGAAAGCAGTTATGGACTATTTCGGCAAACACATTACATACGTGAACGTCATGCGCAACATGTCGGTATCGTGCGACTGTGAAGGTGTGAACGCGGCCCCTGTCGTGACACCCAATGTCGGCATCCTGTCATCCACCGACATCCTTGCCCTCGACCAGGCATGCGTGGATCTGATATACGCCATGACCGAAGCAGAACATCACGACCTGGTGGAACGCATCGAGACCCGCCACGGCCTGCGCCAGCTCTCCTACATGAAAGAGTTGGGCATGGGCAACAACCGCTACATCCTCATAGACCTGGACAACGGAGGCAAACGCATCACCGCTGCCGAAGCCGTGAAGGGGCTCAAGCCATTTGTCCAGGAATAACCGGTTGCATAAAGCTGTTTTTCAACTGTCGGCTACAGTCACATGCGCCATGGTGGTAAAATTGAGCACTCCTCCAAGAAGTGAATAGAATGAGTCCTCAGACTGCTGATGAAGGGCGCTACCGTCCAAAGGGCGAAACAGGAAACAGGAAGCAACGTCCAACAGGCAGCAGGGAACAACTTCCAACAGCTCTCAGATGTCCAGCAAGTCATGTTTCGAGAAACACCTGATAATCAGAGCATCCAAAAAATGCCATCTGCTGGACCACGGGTAAAATGCCTGTTTTCCGGCAAAAAGCAGGGGGTCCAGCAAATAGCGCAAAACATAAACTTCTGATAATGCGGACAATACATCCGCAAGACAATGCTGGACCCGTTCGGGAGTCCCCGGTCATCACCCTTCCGAATTGCATTTTCCGATGTCCGACCAGCAAGCTTGTCCCGCATCTTCTCCCGAAATGGCGAACTGCACACTTGCTTTCCGCAACAGCACCGAATCACGGAAAATGCTGCCGTTGTGGAAAGGAGGGGAGGGCATCACTCATCACTTAGGTGGTCGCCACTTATTTGTCTTGAATAAAATGGGTCCGCATCCTCGGCTCGTACTCCGGCTTAGTGATGCCGTTCTGCCGTCCGCTTTCGATGCATTTCAGCAGCCAGGCCATGTTCTGGCCCAGGGTACGCTTCATGCAGGGCCGTATAGGTACAGCCCGACTGATTCGGGCTGCCGTTCAATATGACAATTTTCTTTCCCATTGTTCTTGATACTGATTGTTGATTATCGTTTTGATACTGCAAATGTAGGCGATTCCCCCAGCCGGAACAAGTACCGCCATACACGCATATTATCATTACATTTGCATACGTAATATTCAACAGCGATAGAACCATGTACGAGAGAAAGACACCCGTTGACCTGTACTGTCCCTTGCGGCTTACCATGAGTCTGATCGATTCCAAATGGAAGTCCTGCATTCTGGACGAGCTGCCCCCGCGTTCGGAGTACGCCATCACGCCGTTAGGCATGACACTGGTTCCCATCATCGACGCTATGATGGCCTGGGGCGAGAAGAACAAGGAATTATTTGAAAGAAAATACGGACAGAAACAATGAAGCGACTGATTTCTTTCCGGGACGGGCGGCAGGTCTGCCCGCTCGGACAAGGCACTTACCAGATGGGACGGCGGCGCAACGAGGAGATACAGGCCCTGCGCCGTGGCATCGACTTAGGCCTGACACTGATAGATACCGCAGAAATGTACGGTACGGAAGAACTTGTCGGTGAAGCCGTGCGCAATTGCCGCGACAAGGCCTTCATCGTCAGCAAGGTGTTGCCCGGCAACGCCAGTTATGAGGGGACAAAACGCGCCTGCGAGCGAAGCCTTATGCGGCTCGGCACGGATTACATCGACCTTTATCTGCTGCACTGGATTGGACGTTACCCGTTCGCAGAGACAGTCCGCGCCCTGGCAGAGCTGCAGCAGGAAGGGAAAATCCTGCAATGGGGCATGAGCAACCTCGATGTGGCGGACATGGAGCATATCCTTACCTTGCCGCATGGCGGGGAATGTGCGGCCAACCAGGTGCTCTACAACCTGAAAGACCGTGGCATCGAATATGACCTTATCCCGTGGAGCGAGGAGCATAAAATTCCTGTCATGGCCTACACTCCTCTTGGCGAAGGACGGCTGCGGGGCCACAGGACGTTGACAGAGATAGCCCGCAGACATAATGCCACTGCCACGCAGATCATACTGGCATGGGTGATGCGGACGCAGAATGTCATCGCCATCCCTAAGGCAAGCAGCACCGCTCATGTCGAGGAAAATGCCGGAAGTCTTGACATTTCTCTGACAGAGGAAGACCTGCAAGAGATCGACAAGGCATTTCCGGCTCCCACACACAAAATTCCTTTGGCAGGGTGGTAACCGGCGGCTGCCGGTCTACAGCTCCGCACCCCAGACCATCTTCTCCACATCCTCCAAGGTGGCGTTGAAGAAGCGCTGTTCCTTGTTGAGCGAGCGCATCTGCTCCATCTCCCCGTCGGTCAGGGCGAAGTCGAAGATCCGGATGTTCTCCTTGATGTAGTCCGGATTCGAAGCTCCGGGGATGACGGATAAACCTTCCTGGATGTGCCAGCGCAGGATGATCTGCGCAGGAGTCTTGCCATGGGCCTCGGCGATTTTCATGATCACGGGGTCCTTGAGCAGCGCACCGTCCGACATTGCCCCTCCCAAAGGGAACCAGCATTCCACCTGGATACCCTCTGCTGCGGCTTTCTTGCGCATTTCCAGACGCTGGGCATAAGGATGGCACTCTATCTGCAGGACGGCGGGCTTGATTTCCGCTTCTTCCAAGATCGTGTCCCACACCTCATCGTTTGCATCGAAGTTGCTGATACCGAGGGTGCGCACCTTACCCATCCTCACTGCCTTCTCCATATCTTTCCAGGCACCCACGAAGTCGCCGACAGGCTGGTGGACGTAGAGCAGGTCGATATAGTCCAGCTGCATCCTCTCCAGCATCTCATCGATGGCTTTCAGTGTCTTGCCTTCGCCATACTCCGTAGGCCAGAGCTTGCTGGTTATCCAGATTTCCTCACGGGGTATGCCGCTTTCCCTGACTGCCTCGCCCACACCTTCCTCATCGTAATAGGCATGCGCCGTATCGATGTGGCGGTAACCGGCACGCAGGGCTGTAAGGCATGACTGCCTGCACACATCGTTGGATGGCTGCAGGAAAGTGCCGAGTCCGAAGCGGGGCATCCACACGCCGTTGTTCAACTTGACCATAGGCACGCCCGCCACGGTCGTTTTCTCTCGTGCACTGGAAGCACTTATACTGCCGCACAGGACCAGGGCGGCCATCATCATAAGTCTTGTAAATGATTTCATACTCTTATTGTTTTCAGTCGGATTATTGCCAGTTGTCCACCATTATCATCGTGGTGATGTAGTCGAAGGGGCATCCCGCCTTCCGGGAGACGTCGTCCCATATCTCGACGGAACTGCATTTGCGGTTGCCGTAGGTCAGGACGTCGAACTTGTATCCGGCCTTCAGGTGCGCCTTCCCGATGAACTCCCGCACCATATTGGGCGGCATGTGCCCGTAGACGGGATAGACGATGCCGATTTCGTCCGCTTCAAACGTATAGCGGCCCTTTTTCACCAGTTGCGGAATGCTGAGCAGCTCGGTGTTCTCATCCGCCAACTCTCTGGCGACATACAGGCAGTTGCCTGTCCCGGTGAAATAAAGGATGATGCGTCTGGCTTTCGAAGCGTCGCACGAAGTGAACTGCACCAGGCCTGAGGTGACGGCCGCACCGCCGAGCGCAGCCATTCCCATCCGTTTCAATGCCGTCCTGCGGCTGATTCTGTTGTCAGTTTTCATACTTTTTCCTAATTATTGCAAAGTTAGAAGATGCCTGCCGGAGCAGTCTTACAGATAATTCGGGAGGATTTGCAGTTTTTGCGGATTATGCCCGTGCTGCCCTGCCCTTCCTCCACAATTGCCACGAATTCACGACATTCTGCCATACGATGTAGCAGCTCGGCGCCACGGAAATGACCGGAGTAAGGTACGTGTACGATACCCAGATGGCCAGTATCGTGTTCTTCTGCCCGAAGCCCTGCCCGCAGCTGATATAGTCGTTGCAGCGTCTGCCCACGAATTTTCCGATACCGAACTGCCAGGCGCACGCCACCAGTGCCGAGAGGGCAAGCATCCACATCACGTGCGGGTCAAAGTGGCTGTTCACCACAGAGCGGAGGGTAAGTCCGATAGCTATTATCAAAGAAATGCCCCAGAGGTAAAATGCAAGGTTTCCGCACAGCCGCAGCATCATAACATCCAACATAGAAGTCCTGCTGAACCACTGTCTCCGCTTCTATGACCGCCAGTTCACTACACGTGAAGCTATCAACCACGATGTCCTCACACGTTTCGAGGAACTGATAACCAGCTATTTCGATTCTGAAAAGCCGGAAGTGCTCGGACTGCCCACGGTAGCATGGTGCGCAGACCAGCTCCACTTTTCCGCCAACTATTTCGGGGACCTCATCAAGAAAGAGACAGGCAAATCCGCCATCGAATACATCCACCTTTCCGTCATCAACCGCGTCAAGGACCTGCTGGCCGGCTCGGACAAGACTGTAAGCGAGATCGCCTACGAAGTCGGATTCCAGTACCCGCACCATCTCAGCCGGTTGTTCAAGAAAGTGACGGGATACACGCCGAAAGAATATCGCGGGATGAATGCCTAAGCCCGCATTTCTTGCCGATATCGGCAAAATAATGATTACTTTTGCAAGAAAACAAAAGGATTCATGCCGATAGAAATGGATTTCATATCAACGAAAGAGTATGCCGCCAATCACGGCATAGCAGAACGTACGGTCCGGAACTACTGCCGTCAGGGCAAACTGCAGGGAGCACAGCTCGTCGGAAAGACATGGAACGTGCCGGCCGATGCCCATCTGCCGCAAAGAAAGAATGCACGGAGGAAAATATCGCCACTTCTGAAGGCCTTGCGCGAGCAGAAAGACGGCAGAACAAAAGGCGGCATATATCATAAAACCCAAATCGACCTGACCTTCAACTCAAACCACATGGAAGGCAGCCGCCTGACCAAGGAACAGACCAGATTCATATTCGAGACAAATACTGTCGGCATAACCGATGAGGCCGTCCGCGTAGACGACATAATCGAGACCACCAATCACTTCCGCTGCATAGACTTCATCATCGACCGTGCTGAGGAACCGTTGACTGAAAGCATGATAAAACAACTGCACGGGCTATTGAAATCAGGCACATCCGATGCTTCAAAATCATGGTTCGCAGTGGGAGAATATAAAAAATTCCCCAATGAAGTTGGCGGTAAGGAGACCGTTGAACCGAAAAAGGTCGGAACCTCAATACGCAGTCTTCTAAAAGAATACAAGTCCAAACCCGTAATACATTTTGAGGACATACTAGATTTCCACCAACGATTCGAGTCCATACATCCGTTTCAGGATGGAAACGGACGTGTAGGGCGACTGATCATGTTCAAAGAATGCCTGCACCACAACATCGTCCCCTTCATAATCACTGAAGATCTTAAATTATTCTACTACAGAGGGCTGAGCGAATGGCCACACACACCCGGCTATCTGACAGACACCTGCCTCTGCACACAGGACCAATACAAGGCTGCATTGGATTATTTTAAAATCAAATATTGACCGGTCAGTCCGGCCATCAGTATTTAATTTAGTCCACTAAACACCATCTTCGACACTTGTCTTTAACTATCGGGTTTAGTGACAACCACACGTTACACGTTCCCATAGATAGGACTACGTACCGACACTAATCGCGGGATATGCCAGCGCCTGCAAAGTGCCGGTGTCGGTGTCGATGCCGGTGTGGCGTAGCGGTGCAGACGGAAAATGCAGCACGTTTTTGTATACGCTGACAACCAGACACTTACAAAACGAGGTGCATTTTTCAAGCCCTTGTGAGACCGCGAAAATTGCGCCTCGATTTATAACTCACTAAGAATCAAACATATGCAAAAGGGCCTGCAATTCTCAGATTCCAATCAGATGACTCAATGAAAATCCAGCAGTCGAAAAGACCAGGCCCTCCCACCGCTTCGCGGCGGGTCCCTCCCTCTAGAGCCGAGGGCGGCTAGTCTTTTCTCGTTGCTGGATTTTCATGCGTCTGCAAGCCGTTGGGGAAAAGTGCACCGGAATCGCGGGAAAGCCCGGCACTTTCCCCGGGAGTGGAAATTACCCTGCTGCTCCGTCAGGACTGCTGCGGAAGGAACGGCAGCAGCAGCTCCGCGATCTGGACGGCATTGGTGGCGGCTCCCTTGCGGAGGTTGTCGGCGACGCACCAGAGGTTGAGGCCGTGGGGGACGGTGGGGTCGCGGCGGATGCGGCCGACGAAGACCTCGTCCCTGCCCTGGGCATACAAGGGCATGGGATAGACAGCGGCAGACGGGTCATCCTGCAGGACACAGCCCGGCGTAGAGGCAATGACGGCACGGACCTCCCCAAGGTCGAACTCCCTGGACAGCTCCACATTGACCGAGTCGGAATGGCCTCCGGTCACGGGTACCCGCACCGTCGTGGGCGACACGGCAATGCCCTCGTCCCCCAATATCTTGTGCGTCTCATTCACCATCTTCATCTCCTCCTTCGTGTAGCCGCTGTCGAGGAAACTGTCAATATGCGGCAGGATGTTCAGGTCAATGGGATGGGGATAGGCCGCCGGATATTCTCCCCACCTGCCTCCGGCCCTTTCCGCCTGCATCTGGGCCAAGGCCTTATAGCCTGACCCGGAAACGGACTGGTAGGTGGAGACCACGATGCGGCGTATGCCCCAGCGGCGGTGCAGCGGGGCGAGAGGCATGAGCATCTGTATCGTGGAGCAGTTGGGATTGGCGATGATCATATCCCCGGGGCCCAGCACATTGCCGTTGATCTCGGGCACCACCAACGGCACGCCGGGCTCCATCCTCCAGCAGGAGGAATTGTCCACCACCCGGCAGCCGACGGCAGCGAAACGGGGAGCCAGCTCCCGGGAGACGGAGGCCCCTGCCGAAAACAGGGCAATGTCGGGACGCGCAGCCAAGGCAGTCTCAGCTCCCACCACCTGCACATCCGAGCCAGCAAAGCGCACTGACCTTCCCACCGACTTCTCCGAAGCCACCGGCAACAGTTCCGTCACAGGAAAATGACTTTCTTCCAAGACTTTCAGCATCACCGAGCCGACCAGCCCGGTAGCTCCTACAACCGCCACTCTCATAGTCCGGCCCTCCCCTGCAAAGACTTCAAGGCATTCTCCAGATCGTAAATCAGGTCATCCACATTCTCAATGCCCACCGACAGGCGCAGCATGTTGGGATAGACCCCGGCAGCCACCTGCTCGGACGGGCTGAGCTGCGAATGGGTCGTGGAAGCCGGATGCACTATCAGCGACTTGGCATCCCCTACACTGCCCACGTGCAGGATCAGCTCCAGCCGGTCCACCAAGGCCGCAGCGGCATCAAATCCGCCTTTCACCCTGAAAGTGAGCACCCCGCCGAAGCCGTGCCTGAGGTATTTGCAGCCAAGGGCATGATAGGGATTGTCCTCCAGACCGGGATAGTTGACACTCTCCACCGCCGGATGAGAGGTCAGGAAACGGGCCACCTCGAGGGTATTGTCACAGCACCGCTCCGCCCTGAGCGAGAGGGTCTCCAGCCCCTGCAGCATCAGGAAGGAGTTGAACGGCGAGGGAGCCGGCCCGAGATTGCGCAGCCCGTCCACCCTCACGCGCCCGGCAAAGGCCGCCTTCCCGAACACATCGGTGTAGACCACCCCGTGATAACTCTCCGAAGGGGCCGCGAGCAAAGGATATTTCTCAGGATCCCAATCAAAATTGCCTCCGTCCACTACCACCCCGCCGAGGGCCGTACCGTGTCCGCAGATCCATTTGGTAGCCGAATGAATCACCACATTGCAGCCCCAGTCCACCGGACGCAGCAGCCAGCCGGCCATGCCGAAAGTATTGTCCACCAGCACGCAGATACCGCGGCGTCGGGCCATCTCCACGATCGGCTCGAAATCCGGGATGCTGAAAGCCGGATTGGCCAGGTTCTCTATGAAAATACCCTTAGTCCTGCCGTCCACCAGCGCCTCCAGGTCCTCCGGCGAGTCACTGGCCGCGAAACGCATCTCTATCCCCATGTCTCTGAGGGTGATGGCAAACATGGTGAAGGTGCCACCGTAGAGGAAGGGAGAGGTCACCACATTGTCCCCCGGACCGGCGATATTGAGGATGCTCAGCAGCACCGCGGACTGGCCCGAAGCCGTGGCCGTGGCCGCCACACCGTTCTCGAGGGCCGCCATACGCTTCTCGAACACTTCGTTGGTGGTATTGGTGATACGGGTGTAGATATTGCCCGGTTTCTTGAGTTCGAAGAGCTCTTTGCCGTACTGCATGTCGTCGAAGACATACGCCGTACTCTGGTAGATGGGCACCGCCGTGCCTTTGGAGACAGGGTCGATCTCCTGTCCTGCCCTGACCTGCAGGGTCTCGAATCTGTAATTTCTTTCCATAAAATATGCTTATTTTAAAATATCGTTCAATACTCCGGAGGCCGTCTGGTACGCTCCGGCTCCCGCACCCCGTATGACCAAGGGCGAGGGATAGAAATCCGTGGTCAGAATCACGGCGTTGTCGGTCCCTTCGAGGGAATAAAGCGGATGCTCGGGGGGCAATGCTTCCAAGGCAATGCAGGCTTTCCAACGGCAAGGGGAGGCTCCGCAGCATTCATCCCCAGGAAGCGGAACCCTATCCAGGGAGGCCACGAAGCGGAGGCGCAGTCCCCGGGTAGCCGCCTGAAGGAATTGTTCCGCGAAGGTTTTTTCATTGTCCTTCAATGCCTTGTAGAAATCCTCCACACTCCCCCGGAAGTACTCCTGCGGCAGCAGCGGCTCCGTCTCCACGTCCCCCTCCTCCAGTGCGGCTCCGGCTTCCCTGCCTAAAATCAGCAGCTTGCGCAGAACGTCCCGTCCGCTTAGGTCTATCCTCGGATCCGGCTCGGCATAGCCTTTCTCCACGGCCTGACGCACCACCTCGGCAAATGTCACCGACTTTCCGCCATCGTAGGTGCTGAATATGTAGTTGAGCGTCCCGGACAGCACGGCCTCGACCCGGTGGATACGGTCTCCGCTGCAGACACAACGGGACACGGACTCCAGCACCGGCAGGGCCGCTCCGACCGTCGTCTCGTACCTCAGCCCCGCACCGCTCTCCAAGGCAGCCTTCCTCAACGCCCGGTACTGGGCCAACGGGGCGGAGAAGGCGATCTTGTTGCAGGCCACGACCGTATACCCGTGACGGAAGAGGGAGGCGTACCGGCAGGCTATGTCCGCACTCGCGGTACAGTCGACGAATACGGAATTCTCCAAAGAGGTGTGGGCCAGGGCCTCCGTCCAGGCATCGTCAGCCGCACTGAGGCCCTGGGCAAGCAGCTCCCCTGCCCTCTCCGGGGCAATTCCCTCCGGATCCAGCACGTAGCGGCGGCTGTTGGCTATCCCCGCTATGCGCAGCCGCTTCCCGGTCCGGGCCGCCACCGCATCCCCATTGCACCGGATGATGTCCACAAGGGCCTTGCCCACAGTGCCGTACCCGGTTATGAACAGATTGATGTCCTTCAGCGGCGACCTGTCGAAAAACTCATTGTGGATGTAGCGTATGGCCCGGTCCGCTTCGGAGGAACGCACCACCACTGAGATATTGCGCTCGGACGAGCCCTGGGCCGTGGCCCTGATAGGTATCCCGTGACGGCCGAGGGCATCGAGCATCCGGCCCGTCGTACCGCATTGGCTGAGAATGTCGTCCCCCACGAGGCATACTATCGAATAGCCCTGCTCGACTTTCAGGGGATTGAGCTTGCCTAACGAGATCTCGTAGGCAAAACAGCTGTCCGCCGCCTCCCTGGCCTTCTCCGCGTCCTTCTCCGGGATGGCCACGCACATGGTGTGGACCGAAGATGCCTGGGTGATGAGTATGATGTTGATACCGCTGCGGCTGAGGGCCTCGAAGAGGCGGGCCGAGAAGCCGGGTACACCTACCATGCCGCTGCCTTCCAAGGAGATGAGGGCAATATTGTCCGAATTGGAAATACCCACCAGCCTCTCCTTGCTCCGGGGCGGGTTCTTCTCGATAAGGGTTCCCGGCGCGTCCGGGTCAAAAGTGTCCTTGACATAGATGGGAATACCTTCGGAGACCACCGGCTGGATGGTGGGAGGATAGATGACCTTGGCTCCGAAATGGGACAGTTCCAATGCGGCACGGTAGGAGATGTTGCTGATGGTACGGGCCGTAGGGACGGTCTTGGGATTGGCCGTCATCATTCCGGGCACGTCGGTCCAGATTTCCAGGCGCCGTACCCCGCAACCCACGGCCAGCAGGGAAGCCGAATAGTCGGAGCCGCCCCGCCCGAGAGTCGTGGTACGTCCCTGACTATCAGAGGCGATGAAGCCGGGCAGGACAAACAGCGAAGTCACCGGATTGCGCTCCAGCATTGCAGCCATATTGGCGTAGCTGACAGCCGTATCCACCACATTCACCCCGTCCTTGCGCACTGTCCGGATTATCTCGCGGGAATCCACCCATTTGACCGGAATGCCCTCCGAGGCCAGACGGACAGCCATTATCCTGGTTGACAGGAGTTCTCCGCAGCCCTGTATCGCATCCAGGCTGGCCTCGCTCAGCTCGCCCAACAGGCAGACTCCTCTGGCGATGCCTCTGAGCGACTCGAACACCGCATCGCACGCCTCTAAGGTACCGCGCTGCTTGTCCGCCTGGATCAGGCTGTGAATGATCCGGTAATGCTTCTCCTGATACTCGTCTATGATACTCTTGTAAGCCTCGTCCCGCGCCGCAGCCAGACGGCCGGTCCGGATGAGGGCGTCGGTAAAGCCGCTGATGGCAGAACAGACCAGAATGGTCCTGTCCCGGTCCACAGCCTTGGTCACTATATCCGCGACCCTTGACATATTCTCTGCGTTTGCGACAGATGTGCCGCCGAATTTCAATACCTGCATATATCTGATTTTATTGATTTTACTTAAGATTGCCGTTTATTTATCGCTGACTGGAGCCTCCAACTCCGGTCTGAGAATCTCCGATATCTGGCCGTATTCGAGCAGGAAGCCGTCGTGGCCGAATGCGGAGGTTATCTCGTGGTATTCCGCCCCGGGGATGTGGTCGGCCATATACCGCTGTTCCTCTGTCGGGAAAAGGGCGTCGCTGTCTATGCCTACGATGATGCAGCGGGTCCTGATACCCCGGAGAGCCGCCTCCACACCTCCGCGTCCCCGACCCACATTGTGACTATCCACGGAATGAGTCAGATACCAATAGGAATAGGCGTCGAAACGGTCGGAAAGCTTGCGGCCCTGATAGCGCTCGTAGGAGGCGGCGCGGGTGGCGAAAAGGGCGTCGGGATCCTCCTCATTCTGAGTGGTGTTGTAGCCCCGATAGCTGCGGTAGGAGATCAGCGCTATAGCTCTTGCCGCCCTCAGTCCGGCCTCTCCGCCGCTAAGGCTCCGGCACTCGCGGAAGGTAGGGTCGGCCTCGATCGCCATCCTCTGGGCCTCGTTGGACGCAGTGAGCCAGGGCGTAACTCTGGGACCGCAGGCCATAATCGCGGCACGACTTATCACCTCCGGCTCCATCACCGCCCACTCCAGGGCCTGGAAGCCGCCGATGGAGCTGCCTATCAGCAGGTCTATCCTACCGATGCCTAAATGCCGGCGCAGGAGAATCTCGGTGCGGACAATATCCCTGACCGTCACTTTCGGGAAATCCAGAAAAGCCCCGTCCGCCGGGCCGGAAGAGCCGTAGGCCGAGCAGAGCATATTGGCACAGACCACCGTGTACTTTTCAATGTCTATGGGCCGGCCCGGTCCGACCATCTCCGGCCACCATTCCTCCGGATCCGAATTGGCCGTCAGCGCATGGCAGATCCATATCACCTTCCCCGATGCACTGTTTTCCGTCACTTCTGCGGTTGCATTCGGGCGGTTTACGGAATCATTGCCCTGACCGCTGCACGCAGGCAGTCCATCCGGACAGGAAATGTGATACACTATTTTCAGATTGCTGATTGTGCCTCCGGCCTCGCACCGGAACGGTCCATTGTGGACATATTCTTTTCTTGTCATCGCGTGATGCTCCATTGATGCCCGTAACGATAAATCCAAACCAGTCCCGGGGGCAGAATCCGGACCTGTGGAATACTTGATATGTGTTTTTGGATTTAATGCGCCGGAGCCGGCATCCCGCCTGACTTACCGGCAATAGAGAAAGCCATGCATCGTAGAGCGATGCATTCGCATGGACATCATGGATATGTTGGAGTGCTTTCTCATTGCTGAGACAAAGATAGGGTTTATTTTTTCAGATGCAAATATTTTATTCGTGAATCCACGTGAATCTACGATTGTCTATCCGGATTTTTATGTTACTTTGCAGTAAATTCAGAATTTACCTACGCAAGATGGATACGGACATTAAAAGCCCCATACAGCGGCAATGACCAGGCGTGGGTTTATGCGGCACATCTAATCCAGAATTGATTATTATGACAACAGAAGATATATTACAACTCAGAGACCGTGGCGAAATGAGCAAGGTGCAGTTCAAGGAACGCATCTTGGACAAATACGACACTGGCTGCGAACTGGTTGCCATGAGTAACTTTCGCGGAGGTCAGATTGTGATTGGCATCAATGACAAGAGCGGGGAATTTAACCCGTTGTCGTATGCCGAAGTGCAGGAGACAACCAACATGCTCGGCAATATAGCTTCGGAAAACGTTGTTCCAAGCATTTTGCTTGATATAGATACTGCAAGTGTAGATGGCGGCAGCGTGGTTGTGGCCACGATCAAAGAGGGAAACAACAAGCCTTATCACGACAACAAGGGCATCGTATGGATAAAAAACGGTGCGGACAAGCGCAAGGTTTTCGATAATGCTGAATTGGCCGAGATGATGTCTGAATGCGGCAGCTTTGCCCCGGATGAAGCGGTGGTAAGGGATGCTACTTTGGACGATTTGGATGAGGATACGCTCAAGACATTCCTGCAGAACCGCTTTTCACTCGTATTGGAAAAGAAAGGGATTGTGGATGACGTACTCCGTAAAACTTCTCCTGACGACATTGCTGATGCAATTGCCAAAAGTCACAACTTGAACAAATTGATGCGTAATCTGCGATTCATCCGTCCGGACGGAAGTCTGACGGTTGCCGCCATCCTGTTGTTTGGCAAATATCCCCAGCGTTGGTTGCCTGTTATGACAACCAAATGTATCAGCTTTGTGGGAAATAATATTGGTGGCAAGCAATTCCGGGACAAAGTGAATGATGCAGACATGGAGGGTAATCTGTTGCATCAGTTTGAAACCATCATGTCGTTCTTTACCCGTAATCTAAAAAGCATACAGGTGGATGAAGAGTTCAATTCGATGGGACGACTTGAAATCCCATACAGCAGCCTGGTCGAGTTTGTTGTCAATGCACTTGTCCACCGTTCACTCAACTGGAATGCTCCCATCCGTATCTTTATTTTTGACAACCGTGTTGAAATACATAGTCCGGGTATCCTGCCGAATGGCTTGCAGGTAGAGGACGTTACCAACGGCACATCCATGCCCCGCAACAATTTCCTTTTCAGCAATGCCATCTACCTCCTTCCTTATACAGGAGCAGGTACAGGCATTCAGCGTGCTTTGGAAGACGGCTTGCAGGTAGAGTTCAAGAATGATGAAAGAATACATGAGTTTCTGATTACGATAGCCAGAAAGGGAAACTTAGACACTATCCGGGCAAATCCTGACGCTGACTTAGACACTATCCGGGCAAATCCTGACGCTGACTTAGACACTATCAGGACAAACCCTGACACTGACTTAGACACTACCCGGGCAAACCCTGACACTGACTTAGACACTAGTCCTCAACGGAGGAAATTAACCAATAAAGAAAAAGATATAATTCAATTTTGCAGCGTTCCAAGAAGTGCTAAAGAGATTTTAAACCGTGTAGGAGTTTCTTCGCACACCAAAAACAGAGAAAAATATGTAACATCATTGGTCGAAGCCGGATATTTGGAAATGACAAATCCTGATAACCCTAACGCCAGCAATCAAAAGTACCGTAAGAAATAACAAGCCTCGCAAGAAAACACATAAATATTAACGAATAATGGCGATAACGACAGAAAAAATACAGACATTGTTGCGGGATTTGGAGAACGACAGCGTAGAACGTACCATCTCGACCACCAACACCGACAAGTTCGGGCAGACTATCTGTGCATTTGCCAACGACTTGCCGGACAACAACCATTCTGGGTATTTAATTATCGGTGCAGAAGATGATGGGAAAGTTCATCCAATTCAAGTGACAGACGAGTTGCTCAAAAATATTGCAGCAATCCGTACTGACGGCAACATTCAGCCACAACCTTCAATGAGCGTTCAGAAAGTGACGCTGCCTGAAGGAGATGTTGTGGTGGCGGAGGTATATCCCTCACAGTTTCCTCCGGTAAGATACAAGGGACGGGTATGGGTAAGAATCGGTCCGAGGAAAGGAGTTGCCAACGAGGATGACGAACGACGGCTGTACGAGAAACGTGCCGCCAATATCAAAACATTTGATGCCATGCCATGTATGGGAGCTGTCGTGGAGGATCTTGACATTGACGTATTCAAACAGCAGTATATGCCCAAGGCCATACCGGCCGATGTTTTGAGCGATGACCGCCGCAATGTAAAGATACAACTTCAATCGCTCGGATTCTTTGACACTCGTTATGACTGCCCGACTAATGCAGGCATCCTGTTCTTCGGGAAAAACATAGAGCGGTTCCTGCCCGGTGCATACATCCAGTATGTACGCTTTGGCGGCAAGGGACGAGCTTCAGAGGTAAAGAGCGAATATAAATTTGCAGGTAATCTCTGTAAGGTGCTCTACCAGTTAGATACATTTGTAGATACGGCTATAACCAATCGTCGTCCCGTGCCTGTCAGTGCCCTTAGAGAAAAAACAGTGATGGACTATCCGCACTGGGCTACACGAGAGCTCCTGATGAATGCGGTATGCCACCGTACATACGAGAGCAACGGTCCCATTCAATTTTACCAATACGATGACCGCATTGAGATAATGAATCCCGGAGGATTGTATGGTAAGGTCAACGCGGAAAATTTTCCGTTGGTAAACGACTACCGTAATCCTATAGTGGCTGAGGCTATGAAAGTACTTGGATTTGTCAATCGTTTCAGCCGTGGAGTGCTTCGTGTAGAAGAAGAACTCAAAGAAAACGGCAATGGTGAACCTGAGTTCAGTCTGAACCTTGGTACTGCCTTTATGGTCATCGAGCATATATCGTCATCTTCGAATGAAGATGTAAATGAGGAAAAGAGTGAGGAAAAGAATTTTGCGTATAAAAATGAAGATGTAAATGAAGATGTAAATGAAGATGTAAACTTGTCAAAAGACGAATGTGCCATCTTGAAGATTTTGGAAGGGAATCCTAATGCCACGTACCAAATGCTCATTGAAACTTTAAATATGAATAAATCCAAAATATACAGAATCATCCGCAGGCTAAAAACCAAAAGAGTACTCAAACGTATAAATAGTGACAAGAGCGGTTCCTGGGTTATTTTAATAGATAAAATCAGTCGAACAAAATGAGCATACAAGACAACATATATTTTGAGCCCTTCAATTAATTCTCATTGGGAGCCATACAGCAAAGCAAACGTAAATGCAATACAGCCAATCAGCACAATTTAACGACATCAGCATGAATATCAGCAGCATAAAGTCCAACAGCCTGTCCGGCTTCCTGCGCTACGGCATCAGCCCGGACGTGACGGCATTCTCCCCGCTCAGGGACACCGCGCTTCCCATGCATGTGGTGCAGGCACATCAGGTGCATGGGGACAGGGTGGCCGTGGTGGAGTCGGCGGCTCTCACGCGGGAAGACCTCGAAGGCTTCGACGCGCTGATAACCGACGTGCCGGGAGTGGCAATCGGTGCCAGGACCGCCGACTGCATTCCGGTGCTCATGTACGATCCTGTCCGTCGGGCAGTAGCCGCAGTACATTCCGGATGGAAGGGTACGGTGCTGAAAATCGCGGCGAAGACCCTGTCCGCGATGTTCCGCGAGTTCGGAACCCGCCCTGCCGACATCTTAGCGGTCATCGGTCCCGGCATAGGCCCCGACAGCTTCCAGGTCGGCCCCGAAGTCGCCCGGGCCTTCCTCGACGCAGGCTTTCCGGAAGCCGGACTCCCCGGAACATACTCCTCCGACAGACCGGTTATCTCCGACCGTGGGCCCAGGATACCCGGCACCATGCAGGGCGGCCTGCACATTGACCTCTGGGAAGCCGTCCGCCTGACACTGTTCCGGGCCGGTGTCCCTGACAGCCATATCCTCTCCGCCGGCATCGACACCTACACCCACCCCGGCTTTTTCTCCGCCCGCCGCGAAGGCCCCTCCTGCGGACGCACCGTCAACACCATCATGCTCAATCTCTAACCAGTCCGGCCAGTCCGCCGACACCGATGCCGGCCTACAGAGACTTTCCCTCCCCGCACAACGGTAAGCTGTGCAGCGCCCCATTTTCGCAAAACACTAATACTCAAAACAATAGAAAGCACGTGTGATCTTTCAGCCCTCTTACAACATCCCGAAAAGATCACACATCACATGTAATTTACTGATTATAGAAGACTTGCAAAAACGCTCCGCTCTCCTGCCTACCGTTGTTGCACAGTCAGAATATTATACCTAACTTTGGGATATTCATTAACCGACAGAAGCGATAGATTATGGAGCGGGAGAAGAAATTCTGGCATATCTGCACGGCAGGACTGGAAAAGGAACTCATTTTCAAGACAGAGACTGATTACATTTTCGGGATGAACTGCATTCCGTTGAGCATTGCGGACAGAGCGGTATCCGTAAAGACATTCTGCCTGATGGACAACCATGTCCATTTCATCGTTCACGGAGCGGCTGAAGAGTGCGGCAGTTTCATCAAAGGATATCGGAGACGTCTGTTCACATTGGCCGATATGAGCCGGGCTGAAATCTGCATGAAGGAGATTAACGACACTGAATATCTGATGCGGGCAATATGCTATGTCCTGCGAAATCCGACAGCTGCCGGTCTCGCTGTCTTGCCGTCACATTACAGGTGGGGTTCAGGGCCGCTGTATTTCAACGGCGGCAATATCCCTGTCAGGAACCTGCCGCAAACCACTATCGCAGATCTCAGCCAACGCAGGCAGATCAGCCTGTTCCGCTCCCGACAACAGTTGCCTGGACAATACACCGTCACAGCGGACGGACTCATCTGTCCGGAATGCTACACGGATATCTGGTTCGTCGAGAACCTATTCGGGACACCGGTCAGGATGCTCTATTTCCTCTCACGCAATGACAGCATGGAAATGGAACTCACCGCCGGCATCCTTCACAAGGCCCGCTACACCGACAGCGAGCTGGCAGGCACAGTCACGAATATCTGTCTCGAAATATTCCGGAAACAGTCCCCGGACAACCTCAGTATCGATGAAAGATACCGGCTGGCCAATATTCTCCGCAAACGTTTCGGTTTAGGCATCAAACAACTGGCCAGGCTGACCCGTACCAGCGCCAGTCTGCTCGGGCAAGTTTTCCATTCAGGACAACGGTAAGTTGCGCAGCACTCCTTTTCCATAACACACTAACACTCAGGGATGTACAAACCGACATTGATCTTCCTGACCTCTAAAAACATCTCGAAAAGATCACACCCATTTCGTAAGGTACTGATAATTTAAGACTTACAAAATAGCCCCGCTACTCTGCTTACCGTTGCCATTGTCCCGTCCCGTTCTGTACTTTACCGAACAACAATGCAGACCCGACCGCAAAATACACCCGAATCCCGAGCCATCGACAGCCTCCCCCCACAACGGCAGCAATAAAACCACGGACGACAGAACAAATGGCGTATCTTTGCAGACCTATGAAACATCCCGCAAACAATTCTTCCCGGATTGAGTCGGTGGACGCTCTGAGGGGATTCGCGGTTATGGCCATTGTACTGGTCCACAACCTGGAGCATTTTATCTACCCGGTGTATCCGACGGACGCACCGGCATGGCTCGGTACGCTCGACCTGATAGTGCTGGACGGGACCTTCTCCCTTTTCGCGGGAAAGGCCTACGCCATTTTCGCCCTGCTCTTCGGTCTGACATTTTTCCTTCAGAATGACAGGCAGAAAAGAGAAGGGAAGGATTTCGGCTGGAGATTTCTGTGGAGGATGCTGATGCTGGCCGTGTTCGCGACACTCAACGCGGCATTCTTTCCCGCGGGCGACGTGCTGATGCTCTTCGCGGTGGTCAGCATCGTGCTGCTGCTCACACGCAACTGGAGCGACAAGGCCATCTTCATCACCGCCATCATCTTCCTGCTCCAGCCCGTCGAGTGGTTCCACTGCATCGCCGCACTGATCAACCCCGGACACACCCTGCCGGACCTGCACGTAGCCGAAATGTACGCCGAGGCCGCCGAATACACGAAAGCAGGAGAGCCGGGGGCATTTTTCTTAGGAAACATCACCTTGGGGCAGAAGGCGAGTCTCCTCTGGGCTGTCAATGCCGGCCGGTTCGTCCAGACCGCCGGACTTTTCCTTTTAGGGCACTGGCTCGGACGCAAGCGGATATTCAGCGACAACGGCGGCAATGGCGGCAACGGGGACAACACCCGCACATGGACCATCATCCTCGCAGCCGCCGCGACGGCATTTGCCCCGCTCTACGCATTGAAGGAGATGGCGATGCAGACTCCGGGCACAGCCGCCCAGTCCGCAGCTACGGCCCTCGACATGTGGCAGAAACTGGCATTCACCCTCGTACTGGTATCCGCATTCATGCTGTCATACAGACTCAGCGGCAGATTCCGCAAGAGCGTCTCAGGCCTGCGCTGGTACGGCCGTATGAGTCTGACCAACTACATCTTCCAGTCAGTGGCCGGTGCATTGATTTATTTCCCCATCGGCCTCAACCTCGCCCCGTACTGCGGATACACGGTCAGCCTGCTCATCGGAATCGCCGTATTCCTGCTGCAGGTGCTGCTGAGCAGATGGTGGCTGTCACGCCACAGACAGGGCCCGCTGGAGACCTTGTGGCACAAATGGACCTGGATGCGGTTCAAGAGAGCGGCCTGATACGGCACAAAACAACTTATTCTAAAAAAGATATGGATATACAGACATTCATCAGCAAATACCGCCAGGCTTTTGGTGAAACGGCGGAACTTCCGCTTCTGTTCTATTATGATAACGAACCGGTGGCAGATACAGATAAGATAAACGGTTGTCTCTTTAAGGGCATGGATGCTGCGAGAAAAGGGGAAGGGCTTAGCCTGAGTGCCGAGACCATCGGTTGTGGCGGAGGCAAGCTCTATACCGCCTTTGCTCCGATGCCTGAGCATGTTCCCGGCTTCGTGTCGCAGAAAGAACGCTACAAAGCTTCTCGGAAGATGTGATAACGTGCATTGAACGACTTGATATACGGCCGGCTGCTAAAAAGTATCTCAATTTCATACGGATTGACCGCGCAAAGAGTTTTGAGCCCATGGAAGGAATATTGTTCTTTGCTACTCCCGACATGCTGTCTGGACTGGCAACTTGGGCATTCTTCGACAACAACGCCGATGATGCGGTCTCCTGCATTTTCGGTTCAGGCTGCTCATCGGTCGTCGCCCAGGCCGTAAGAGAAAACAGCATAGGCGGCCGCCGCACGTTTATAGGCCTGCTCGACCCTTCCGTGCGCCCTTATGTAGAAAGCAATGTGCTGAGTTTTGTGATTCCGGCAAGCCGTTTCAAAGAAATGTGCCGGACAATGGACCGTTGTTGCCTCTTCCATACGAATGCATGGAACAAAGTAAAAGAACGGATTACCCACAATAGCTGATTCGTGCTTATTCGCCCGCCACTACCCTCGGACTGACCGGTTCTTTGAGGAAATTGATGTCCTTCACGCCCACCTTGGCGAAAATGGCGGTTTCGTGACAAAAAGCGCGCAGTCCTACAGGACGGGTCAGTTGCATATTCCGGAGGTTTTGCTATTTTTGCCGCCTGTTAAACAGACACTAAAACCGGACAACTGACTCAACACCTACAGCCATGCACCTCAAGGCCACCGTCATCTCCCTCGTCCTGACCGCAGCTGCATGCCTCAGCTCTTCAGCGGCAACAGACACCCTCGGTATCGATAATGCGAACGACTCAAAGGGCAGCAGGATTCTCCGTTTCCTCTCGGAAAAGGTAAGCGTAAGCGGCTATGCCCAGGTCGGTTACCAATACGACACCTACGACATGGCGCATGACGGAGCCTTCAACAAGTTCAATCTGTACAGGGCAATGATCATCGCCGACATCAGGCCCGTCAGGCATCTCGACCTCTATTTCATGGCCGACTTGTCCAAATTCAGGCTGCACGAGCTGTTCGTCAGATACCGCCCCGTGGATGCGTTCTACATCCGGCTCGGGCAGTACAAGACGCCCTTCTCTATCGAGAGCAATATGTCTCCCTCCGTCCTGGAAATAATAAAGGGAGCCCAGGCAGTCCAGTACCTCGCGGGCATCGACGGCTCGGACATCTGCTTCGGTGGAGGAGCAGGCAGGGACCTTGGTCTGGAAGCGGGCGGTGCATTTCTGAAAATAGGGAAGGACGGCCGCAATCTTTTCGAGTACCGCATCGGCGTGTTCAGCGGAGAACCATACAATACGGCCGAGACCAACAACCGGAAGGATATTGTCGCGAGCCTGGCTCTCAGGCCGGCAAGTTTCCTCAAGCTGCACGGTTCCGTCTACATCGGAGAAGGTACAGCCAAGGCGGACAGTCCCTACGGCTGCTTCAGGGAAGGCGAGACATACCGGAGGAACAGATGGAGTGCAGGAGCGGAGATTAAGGCCGGGCCGGTATATCTCCGGAGCGAATACATGGAAGGACTTGACGCTGATGTCAGAAGCCGGGGGGCATACGCCACCCTCGTAGGTTCCCCTGCCCGCTTCCTTGACATCGTGGCCTCGGTCGACTGGCTGGACCGGAACATTGCCCTGAGCGACTGGCAGTGCAACTATATCTTCGGACTGCAGTGGAACATCTACCGCAAATGCCGCCTCCAGGCACAGTACGTCTATCAGCAGCGCTCCAGTAAGAGCGAAGGCATCTACAGCGGCATTCCGTCCTCGCACATGCTCATCACACAGTTACAGGTGGGTTTCTGAATGCTCACCACAGTGCCACCTTGCCTGCGCTGCCCAAGTCGAGTATGCCCGTATCTATACCCAGGGCCTTGAACACCCGACTCATTGTGGGCAGGGTGATGATGCTTTTGCCCTTTTCCAGCCGGGATATCTGTGCCCGCTGCACACCGATGCGCTCTCCCAGTTCCTCTTGCGTCAAGTGCTGCTCCTGACGCGCCTTCCTGATGGCCTCTCCGACCATGTAGGCGTGGACATCCTCCTGCAGCTGTGCCTCCATGGCATCGCGTTCGGGAGTGCCTGGTTTGCCGAAGGCCCTATCTATGTGCTCACTCAAAGGGGTAAGTTTCATCTGTGCCATCTTCTTTATTTATTTTGTCTTTTGTGATAAAAATATTCTTTCCGTATCTTTTCCGCCTTTGCTATCTCTTTGACCGGTGTTTTCTGCGTTTTCTTGATAACGCCGTGCGTGGCGATGACAAGCGCACACTCTTCCGTGTCCCAAAAGGCAAACAGCCTGTACTGAACACCGTCGAACAAAGTACGCAATTCCCATATCTCCGTATTTTCCAACTTCTTGAACAATTCTTTGTCCAAGATTCCATTCTCTACCTTAAGCAGGTTATACACAACTTTCTGATATGCCTTTCGCGGAAGCGAATACATAAAGGCATCCGCCTCTTCCATCAACACTACTTTAAGTTTCATCAGCCTTTTTTATCTGTATCCGGGTGCAAATATAACTATTTGTTTCCATCAAAAGAAACAACAGGAAAATTTTTCACGGGTGAATATTTCACGCCGACTGACCTGAAGCCCGGCTCAGGGCTCTGAACAGTGCATCAGGGATGTCGGATGAGGCAGTGCGGAAGCCGGCGTTGCCGTTTATCTCGCAGACCTTGAATCCTCCGTGCCCGTCGAAGAGCAGATCCACCCCTGCGAAGAACAGGCCGGCGGCACGGGCAGCGGCAAGGGCCGTCGAAGCGGCTTCAGGCGGCAAGGGTATCTGGCGGAAAGAGCCGCCGGCGGCAAAATTGGACTTGAAGCTGCGGTCGTTGTAGCGGAGCACGTGCCCGGCCACCTCGTCCCCGGTCACCCACACCCGGATGTCGCGGCCCCGGCTGGAGGCGATGAACTCCTGGAGCACCGGGGTACAGCCGTAGGCCACTTCCTCCGGAGTCTCCCCGAACTCGGTTATGCCCCGCGACAGATCCTCCAAACGGCGGTCCATCTCCCTGCGGCAGGCATCCAGAGCCTCCATGTACTCCCGCTCATTGCCGATGAGAAAGACATTCTCCCCCTTGGAGCCGTAATTGAGTTTCAGGATAAATGGAAATGCCGCACCGCCCTCTGCCTCCGCCAGGGACAATGCCCCTGGCACCGGGACTCCCGCCGCAGCTAAAACCTCCGAGCAGCGGTATTTGTCCCGGCACAGAATCATCGAGTCAGTGGAATTGACCACCGTCACCCCCTGAGCCTCGTACCACCGCGACAATGCGGTATTGTACCCGCGCATCAAGACAAAATCCGGTTTCCACTCAGGTGCGCCCTCAGGAGCCTCCGCCACCGAATATCCGTAGAACAGTACCTCGACAGACATCCCGTGACGGGCTGCCGCCTCCCGGAACCAGCCGAAGGCATTGTTCCCCCTCGGAGTCGTCGAGGGGTATATCAGCAGACCTCTTTTCATGCCGCGAAAATAATACTTATATCATTATTCCTCCGTTTTTCATCCGTATTTGGGCAACTTTCACTATATTTGACTTCGTCATTTAGACTGTCCTGACGGAAAATGACAATATTGACATGAAAACAGAATTGACATTGCGCAACTGCATTTCCGAGACAGCCCGCCTGAAGGAATTTGTCCTGACAGCAGGAAAACTGGCAGGAATAGAATATGATTCCGCCGAAAAACTGCTTGTAGCAGTAGAGGAGGCTGTCACCAACATTATTCTATACGCATATGCAGAGCGTAATGGCGACATACACCTGACGGCCTGGACTCAGGACGGATGCCTTACATTCGAGATAAGGGACAAAGGCATTGCGTTCGACCCTACCGCCGCTGGAAATACAGACATCACACTTCCTGCCGAGAAGAGACAGATCGGAGGACTCGGACTGTTCCTGATCCGTGAGATAATGGATGGAATCAACTACCGCAGATGCGGCGACGAGAACATACTGGTTCTATGGAAACATATCCATCCGGAACCAGACGGCAGTGTTTATCATGAGCAGTACGGGAGAGACTGAAGAACCGTGCTCCAGCCTCTCCCGTACATTCGCAGGATAAGACGTTTTCTATTCCTCGTTCATTTCAGCAGATGCTCATCGATGATCTGTTTGAGCTGGGCCTTGGAAGGCGCGCCGGGGCTCATCGACGGCTCCCCGTTGGCGGGGATGAAGAGCAGCGTAGGTACCGAGCGGATACCGAAGGCTCCGGCCAGTTCGCGTTCCTGGTCCACGTCCACCTTGTAAATCGTCAGCTTGTCTCCGTACTCGGCCGCAAGTTCGTCCAGGACAGGACCGAGAGCCTTGCACGGTCCGCACCAGGTCGCGAAGAAGTCCACAATGGCAGGACCCTCGCCCTCGTATTTCCAAGTCTGGGGATTAGCCTCGTAGTTATATACTTTCTGCAGAAACTCCGCTTTCGTTATATGCTGTACCTTTTCCATGTCGCTGTCGTTTTTCCCGGCTTTCCTCTCCTGCCCGGCCGCCCCGTTCGGGACAGCGGACAGAAGCAGGATTCCGGCTGTTAATAGTAGTGTTGTTATGCGTTTCATTATTTCCTGTAAATTTTATCCTCTATCCTGTCCTTGGGGAGCTGGCGGGTGCAGAAGAACCAGTCGTAGCACTTCATGTCACCTTCCTCTCCGTCCATACGGCTCTTGGCCACTCCGCAGGAACCGGCCGTAGGCACGATCACCTCGTCTCCGGGCTGCCAGTCGGCGGGCAGGGCCACTCCGAACTCATCTGCGGTCTGCAGGCCTACAAGCACTCTCTTGAGCTCATCAAAATTCCTGCCAAGCGAGAGGGGATAGTAGATAATGGTGCGGATGACATTCTTCGGGTCGATGAAGAATACGGCTCTTACGGCCTGTGTAGCGCTCTCGCCGGGCTGGATCATGCCGTACTTGCGGGCAATGTCCATGGTGATGTCCTCGATGAGGGGGAAGCGTACCTCGACGTTTTTCATGCCCTTGTACTCTATCTTCTCCTGAATGGTGCGCAGCCAGGCGATGTGGCTGTAGAGACCGTCCACGGAGAGGCCGATGAGCTGGGTGTTGAGAGCCTCGAACTCGGCGGCGCGGGAGGCGAAGGTCATGAACTCGGAGGTGCAGACAGGAGTGAAATCAGCGGGATGGCTGAAGAGAATCTTCCATTTGCCCTTGAAATCCTCGGGGAAACGGATCTTGCCCTGAGTGGTTACGGCCTCGAAAGCGGGGGCCTGGTCGCCTATGCGGGGCATCGGATAAAACTGCTGCTGGTTCTGGGTCTGGATGTTGTTGCTGTTGTCCATAATTATTGATTTTTAATGATTAATATTCCGTTTGTTTTTGTTTTACGGTGCAAAGATACGGCGGCGGTTTTTATAAATCAAATCGATAATTTTTATATTATTATCGAAATTTTCTATATATTTGCCTGTAGACAAATCGAAGCCGGAGTGTACTCGACATAAAATTTGATGCAATGAACAGACATAGCACATCACCCGCAACTGACCAGGAACAGTTCCGCTCAGAAGCAAGGAATTCCAGCGCAATGCAAAGACGGACTTCCGGGACATCCGGCCCGGCAACCGGCTCAGCAGCCAAATCCACAGTTCCTCCTGTACCGGCTGAGGCCAATCTGAGCCTGACCGCCCTGCGCTACATCGTGGCCGTGGACACCCACCGCAACTTCGTCAGGGCCGCCGAGGCCTGCGGCGTCACCCAGCCGACCCTGAGCGCCGGCATACGCAGCATAGAGACAGCCCTGGACGTGAGCATATTCGACCGTGGAGCACATCCCGTCCGGCCTACTGCACTCGGAGAGAAGATCATCGCCCAGGCCCGGGTGACCCTGCACAACGCCTCACAGCTCAGGGAACTGGTCGCAGCCGAAAAAGGCGATGAAAGCGGAGAAGCGGTCATAGGCATAATCCCGACCATTGCCCCCTACATCCTGCCGGGACTTTTCAAACGGATACATTCCGATTTTCCCGCAGTACACCTGAAAGTCTCAGAGATGCGCACACGCTTCATTATCGAGAAACTGCTGGCGGCGGAGATAGACATGGCTATCCTCGCAACCCCGCTGGAGCAGAAAGGCCTGCTGGAGATACCGCTGTACTATGAGAAATTCGCGGCCTATATCTCCCCTTCCGACGAACTGTACGCCATGAGCGAGGTTCCGGCTGACAGCCTGGCCTCCGACCGACTGTGGATACTGGAAGAAGGCCACTGCCTCCGCAACCAGGTCTTCAATTTCTGCCACAGCCGCCGGCGCACACACACCGAGTACCAGGCCGGCAGCATCGACACGCTCGTGCGCATCGTGGATACCAACGGAGGCTACACCGTCATCCCGGAAATGCACACCGCCTTCCTCTCCGAGGAGCAGCGCAGGAACCTCCGCCCTATCGTCCGCCAGACTGATGCCGCAAGCACCGCCTCCGCCCCTTCTGTGGCCGGTAGCACCACGACCGGAGCCTCCATGACCGCATCCCTGCCCGATGTACCCGGCCAGTCCATTGTCCCGGACTGCCCCACCTGCATCCCCGTCCGCGAAGTCTCCCTCGTCATCCGGGAGGACTACGTCCGCGAGCGGCTGCTCAACGTCATCGCCGGCTGCATCAAGCACATTGTCCCGGACAGTATGCTCGACTCACGCCTCAAGCGGTTTGCAATCAAACTTTAATCCACACAGCCTCCTCCCCTCGACCACAACAAACTTGTATTCAGAAACACAGCCATTTAAGCACATCTGCCTAAGAACCAATCCATTACACAATACCGACCGTTCTTCTCAAGCCTCAAAAAATCTCCGAGAAGAACTCGTTACACACACTATCCTCTTGACATACTGCCATTTACGTAAATTCCTATGTGCTTGCAAATTCAAATTCGACTTTGATTACGTCGCCAGTCTCTGACGGGAATCCCACTCCGGGCATGCCTGTCACTCTCCCAGGACCTTTCTGACCAGTTCCGGATTCAGGCCGGTCAACCTGGCTATCTGCTTGACGCCTATCCCGTACCTCTTCCTCAGGATACCGGCTAAACGGCATTTATCCTCCATACAGAGGTTCTCCAACGATGCTACATGGAACTGCTTTTTACAGATACTCAGAACTGAACTGACAAGATCCGAATCATCGTAATGCACCTTTTTAAGCACACCACCTGCCAGCTCCATCTCAACCACATCATTCCGAAGCACATAATACATCATCTGAACTGGCGAACCGAACAGGCGCTCTACAATATCAGCCCTGACATAATTCTCAGGCATCACCATACCGTCCGATGTCAGCCTATAGTGCTCGGGAAGTATGAAATTGGAACGGAGTACACTACGCATCCTTCTGACACCCACATCAGCCACTGTAAGCTCCCCGCTGCCGCGACTTGAGCATTCTCCGCCAAAACAGACAGCCCCTGAGCTCCACCTGTAAAGATAAGGCAATATCCTCTGTCTGGAAGTCAACGGATTACGAAGGACATATGCAATAGCCTTAAGCAGGTATTCCTTATCCTCTATCTTCTTCATACACACATCCACACCGTCAAGGTCAGCCAGAGAGAACAAGCGCCGCTTGTACGACAGAATAAAATTCCGGCACGAGAATTCATCACCCGTCAGAATAAAGTGAACATGATTGTCCATCAAACAAAAGGCCAAGACATAGACACCATGCCTCAACGCACATACCGGGACACCGTTCATCCCGAAAATAAAATCATCCTTATCCTTGAAGATCAGACCTTTCTCCAGTCCATCAGTACATACATGCCAATATCCCTTCATCTCTCGCCCACTTGTTTACAAGACTTCCCGGCAAATATACACAATTCTCCTATTCAACCCATCAATTTCATGCCATCACTTCATCCGCACGCATAATCTGAATTCACAAACACACTACCACAGACGCAACCGCCTAACAATCAGGCTCATAACTCCACACCCATGTTCTCCAAGAGCCTTAAAAAACCGCCGAGAAGAACTTTGGCAAATTAGTTATACTCTAACACCCAGAAAGTTACACAACCAAGCATGTGTTTCTGAAATCAAATCGACCACGGTTTTAGAAGATAGAGTTGCCGATATCGGTGGTGAAACGCTCAAGAGCGGCCATACCCGCCAGGGAATTGCCGTGACGGTCAAGGCCGGGGCTCCAGACGGCAACTGCCAGATTGCCCGGTATATAGGCCGCTATACCGCCGCCGACACCGCTCTTGCCGGGAAGTCCTACGCGGAATGCGAAGTCTCCTGACTCGTCGTAGAAACCACAGGTAAGCATCAGGGCACCGAGACGCTTGGCCTGACTGACAGTCAGTATCCTGGTGCCGTCAAACGGATTCACGCCACGGTTGCTCAGGAACAGAAAAGCCCTGGCCAGATCAACGCACGACATCGATATGGCGCACTGATGACAGTAGACATCGAGAAGAGTATCCACGTCATTGACGATATTCCCGAAACTCTTCATGAAATAAGCCAGCGCCATGTTGCGGTCGGCATTAAGCCACTCAGAACGGGCTATTTCCTTGTCGTAATAGATATCGTCATTGCCGCATATTCCGCGGACAAATTCAATCAACGCATCCTTAGGATGGGGATAAAGCGAGATCAGACGGTCCGTAACCACCATGGCACCGGCATTGATGAACGGATTGCGCGGCATACCCTGCTCGTACTCCAGCTGTACCAATGAGTTGAAAGGATTGCCGGACGGTTCGCGCCCTACCGACTTCCAGATATCGTCTCCAAGCCGCTGCACCACCATCGCCAATGTAAATACCTTTGATATACTCTGTATGGAGAAACACACCTGTGCGTCCCCGCATTTGTATTCACCGCCGTCAAGAGCCGCCACCGCAATCCCGAACTGCCTCGGATCAACCTCTGCCAGCACCGGAATATAATCCGCCACACGGCCCTGTTTCCACAACTCGCCCAACTGGCCGTGTATCTTGTCTATCACATTCTGATAATCCATATTCTGACTTTAAAACCGCAAAAATACACAAGTTCCGGAGAGAATGGACTATATTTGCGGCCCGATAAAAGAATCAGATATGGAGACAGCAGCAGAAAGACGGCAGAAAGTACTCGACAAACTTCAGGAAATGAACATCAGCTATGTAATCCACGAGCATCCGCCGCTACCGACGATTGAGGAGGCGATGAAGTACTGGAAGGACTTCGATTCGACGCATTGCAAGAACCTGTTTTTCAGGAACCACAAGGGGAACCGGCACTATCTGGTGATACTCGAGTGCCACAAGCAGATGGACATCCACGGGCTGGAGCATCAGCTGCATCAGGGCAAGCTGTCCTTCGCCTCGGAGCAGAGGATGGAGAAGTACCTCGGTACAGTTCCCGGCTCGGTCTCCCTCTTCGGGCTGATCAACGACCCGGACCATCAGGTCAAGCTCTATCTGGACAAGGACCTGCGGCAGGCGGAGCGTGTGACATTCCACCCCAACGACAATACCGCCTCGCTGGAAATCTCCCGCGACGACATGTACCGCTTCATCCAGCTTTGGGGCGGCGAGTGGGAGGAACTCTAAACCTCTACCCAGTCGATATGGATGCCGCGCCGCTCCATGCCCCGGAACCAGGTCATCTGCCTTTTCGCGAACTGGTGGATGGCGATGGCAAGGCGGCTGCGCATCTCGTCATAGCTCATCTGACCGGTAAGGTACAGGGTCACGAACTTGTACTCCAGACCGTAGTAGATAAGGTCGTCAGGCGAAAGGCCGCTGTCCAGCAGGTGCCGGACCTCCTCGACCATGCCCTCCTGCAGGCGGGCGTCCAGACGGCGGTCGATACGGGCATTGCGTTCCTCCCGCGAGACGGACAGTCCGATGTAATGCACTTCATCCGGCGCAAAACTGGCCAGAGAGCCTGAGTTCTCACCGCCGGCATTGTTCTTCCCGAATACCCCCGCATCCTCCGGATGCTCCTTCTGGTACACCGCTATCTCGATGGCCCGGATGAGCCGTTTGCGGGTGTCGTAATCGGTGGTATTGTGCGGGACGGTCAGCGACTTGAGCATATCTATCAGATATTCGTCCGAATACTGTTCCAGCTCTGCGCGGAGAGCCGGATTGGAAGGCACCTCCGGTATCGCATAGTTCCGAGTCACCGACTCGATGTACAGTCCGGATCCTCCGCAGAGAATCACCGGCCGGCCCCGCGAGACGATATCGTTGTAAGCTGCCGCGAAATCCCTCTGATAGCGGAAGATATCGTACCGGACTCCGGCATCCACGATGTCTATCAGGTGATACGGCACAGGCCGGCCCTCGTACACGTACTCGTCCAGGTCCTTACCCGTACCGATGTCCATTCCGCGGTATATCTGACGGGAGTCCGCCGAGATGATCTCAGCTCCTGCCTCCCCTGCCAGCCGCACCGCATAGCGGGTCTTGCCCGAGGCCGTCGGCCCTAAAACCACAGTCAGCCGGTATTTGTCCAGATCACTCATTACACTCATATCTATTTGCGTGAAGCCCGGTACTCCTTGGGCGACATTCCGGTATTGCGCTTGAAGAAGCGGCTCATCGAAGTATGCTCGGGGAAATTGAAGTATTGGGCTATCTCGCTCACGGACAGCAGAGGATTGTCCAGCTGGACCTTTATCTCCGATATCAGCTGCTTGTCGATCAGCTGTTTCGGAGTCAATCCTCCGAAATTTTCGGCGACGATATCTCCCAAATACCTTGAAGATATGCAGAGTCTGTCGGCATAGAACGGCACCTGATGCTCATGGGCGCTGTTTTCCCTGATAAGGCGCACGAACTGATGACACAGCACCTGCTTGCGGCTGCTCTCCCTGGGCCCGGCTATCTCCTTGCGCGGAATCTGATTGTACAGGTACATGAGCATGCTCTGCAGGAAATTCTGCTCAAGCTGCTTGCGGAAACTGGGCAGAGACTCCCTGAACAGCATACGGGCCATATCCATCCACTGCATTATATGACTCCACTCATCTTCCGAGGCCCCGGGCCTCAGGTGATCGAAGAAAGGATATTCATGAATATAATTGAGAAATGACGCATCGAGAGGGAGCAGTGCCTTGAACACCACATCCTTGGGATACAGCAGCATCCTTGCCCTGAAATCCCGGTTCATGCCGCACACCTGCACCAGACTGCCCCCGAGCAGAAACAGTTCCGTCCCGGGACGCATGGTATAATTCTCTATTCCTGTGGATATCTCTGCCGTCCCGTCAGTGCAGACTATCTGGACATCGCAGCCGAAACGGCACGGATTACGCATAAGCTGAGACATGTCAGTCTCTCCATACTGTATACAAGGTGTATCTGAATAGAAGGCTTTATTCATCGTTATTCTGTTTCGGTCACAAAACTAATGCTTTTTGACGAGAAACACGTAGTTTATTCTCAAATTGCACAGCACCGGACTTTAAAGCGCACAAGGATTACGAACATATTCAATACTTTTGCGGCCACAAAAACAGCAAAAAATATGAAAGAAAGATACAATTCAAAAGCATTCCTGCTGATATTCCTCGGTACCCTGACCGCCTTCGGTCCTCTGGTCACCGACATGTACCTGCCCACCCTGCCGGAGATGACCGGCTATTTCTCCACCTCGTCATCCATGGTCCAGTTAGGCTTGACAGCCAGCATGACAGGACTGGCTGCAGGACAGCTCCTCTTCGGTCCGGTCAGCGACAGATATGGCCGCCGTCCGCCGCTGGTCATAGCCATGACCCTGTTCCTGCTGTCCACTCTCGGGTGTATCTTAGCGCGCGACATCTTCCAGTTCGTAGCCTGGAGACTGGTTCAGGGTGTGGCCGGGGCCGGCAGTATCGTCATATCCCGGTCGGTAGCAGCGGACAAATACCGCGGACAGGATCTTGCGAAGATGCTCGCAGTCATCGGCGCCATCAACGGCGTCGCTCCTGTAGCAGCCCCGATGATCGGAGGAATGGTGAGCGGGAGCTGGGGATGGAAAGGCATTTTCTGGATTCTCATGGGATTAGGGACAATATTGCTCGCGGGAAGCATCCATTTTTCAGAGTCCCTGCCTGCCGCACAAAGGGTGAAAGGCAACTGGAAAAATGTATTCAGGAGCGCCGGTTCCCTGTTCCGGAACAAGGTCTACGTCTGGTGCGTCCTCCAGTTCGCCTTCGCACAGGCTGTCCTCTTCGCCAACATATCATCCGCGCCATTCATAATGCAGGAGCACTTCGGATTCACTCCGATGATGTTCAGTATCTGTTTCGGGATCAATGCGGTTGCCATCGTAGTGGCGGCAGCGGCCTCAGTAAGGTTCAGGACCCCGGGCCGGGCACTGCGATGCGGCAGTATAGGAATGGTGGCCGCGTCCGCCCTCCTCGGAGCCCTCGGTTTCGCTGCCGGCGGCATAGTCTCCCCTCTCGTTGGCCTGGGCGACATAATGAGCACGACAGGCATCATCTTCGCGGCAGGTTCCGTCTGCTCCTACGTCTGCACCCGACGCGCAGTCTCGGCATAGCAAATAAATTTGCTATGCTCTCGGCTTCTTCGTATATTTGCCATACTATGGAAATTTATGATGACAGATATAACCGGCCGGTGTATGTCGAAAGACGTACCAACGGCCTCGGGACAGCAGGTTTCGTTCTGGCTGTTCTTACGATAGTCCTGGGCTGGATTCCGGTTTTCGGATGGTTCACCTGGGCCCTCGGACTGCTATTCTCTTTCATCGGCATGTTCAAAGCCCCAAGGGGACTGGCAATAGCCGGATTCGTCATTTCCCTGCTCGGCCTCATCATGATACTGTTCGTATTCGCCCTGATTGCGGCAGCGATAGGCGTAGCAGGTGTTTCATCAGCAATTGTCGCAGCCCTTTTCTAACCTTTTAACTTTCAATATTATGAGCACACAACCCAGAGCATTTTTATTCCTCGCCGACGGATTCGAGATTACAGAGGCCATGGCTCCCGCCGACATCCTCGTCAGAGGAGGTGTAGAACTCAACCTTATCTCCATCAGCGACAGCCTCACGGTCACCAGTGCCCAGCGCATCAGCGTAAATGCCGAATGCACTCTGGGACAATATTCTCTTGACGATATCCGTAAGGAAGACGTCATGATCTTCCCCGGCGGAATGCCCGGCACCACCAATCTGGCCGCATGCACTCCCCTCATGAACAAAATGCAGAGTCACTTTGCGGAAGGAGGCACTGTAGCGGCTATCTGCGCCGCTCCCGGCTTCGTCCTTTCACAGCTTCCTCTGGAAGAGGTGGTCAGGACAAAGGGCTGTCTCACCATGGCTTCCTATGAAGGCTGTGAAACCGCCCTGATAGAAAAAGGAGTAAAAGTCATCGACCCGCGTCATGGTGTAGTAGAAGACGGAAACATTATCTCCGCCAGCGGTCCGGGACATGCTGTCGCATTCGGTCTGAAAATCCTGGAACACATCGCCGGAGCCGACACTGCCCGTACAGTCGCAAAAGCCCTCATGCTGTAACCTCCGTCCAGGCTCAATCAGGCCCTGACACAGGGGAAAACACCCCAATGAACTATCAGCCTTCGGAAGAAGATGTGATATCGGCCAGTTCGGAAGTAATGGCCTGCTGGCGGCGCTTGTTGTACTCAAGAGTCAGGTCGTCAGACAATTCTCCGGCATTGTCGGTAGCGGTCTGCATGGCGACCATACGGGCTGCGTTCTCGGCAGTGATGCTGTCCAGCAGGGCATTGTAAAGAATTATACGGATAGACGAAGGAAGCAGGGCGTCCAGCAGCGTATCGGGACCGGGCTCGAGGATATAGTCGACGGCAGTGGTGCGGTCCACGTTGGCACGGCTCACGCGGTTGAAAGGCAGCAATTGCTCACGCATGGGCACCTGCCGTCCCATCGAGTGGAAATGGCATCGTGCAATGCATACCCGGTCGCACCGTCCGGCCAGAAAGTCACGCATCAGCATATCCGCAAGGGGAACAATCCCGTCGAAAGACTGCTTCCCGACAAGATAACGGTAATCCGGACAAATATCTACAGAGCCATGCTCTCCGGCATAAGAAGATTTTTTCGCAAATGCAGCGACATACCGGCTCATCCCCTGCACCATCTTCTCCCCTATCGGATAGACCGTAACCTGGGAAAATCCATCGGCCAGCAGCTCCTCGACAGCCGCAACAGCTTCCCGCAGGGCATTGGCATTGAACGCACCGCACAAGGAGCTGTCAGAGGCAAGAGCCACAAGGCAGGCCCGTCGTTTCTCCCCGTGTTCAAGAGTCAGCGGCGAGGCCACCTCCACATCCGGGTCGCTGACCAGAGCCGCCACTATATCGGAGAAATGCCGCTCATACTCCGCCAGAGCCTCCATCGAGGACTGCACCCTCAGCAGCTTGGCCGAAGCTACCATCTTCATCGCCGAGGTAATCTTCAATGTACTCTGTACGGATGCGATACGCTCCTTCAACTCTTTCAGCGCAGCCATAGTCCCTACGAGATTTTAAGTGAACCGGCCACCTCTGCGGCAGCCTTCTCAATGGTCATGCACACATCATCCGTAAGTCCGCCGGACACAAGTCTGTCAAATACACCGGTAGGCGTCAGGGCCTCTATCAGCAGTCTTTCGAAATCAGACACATGCTCCAGAGGCACGTCCTTAAGCAGTCCGTGGGTACCGCAGTAGAGCACGGCTATCTGCTCACCCACAGGCATAGGACTATACTGGGGCTGCACCAGCAGACGGGTATTCTTGCGCCCCCTGTCCAGCATTGCGGCGGTCACAGGGTCCATGTCGCTGCTGAACTTGGAGAATGACTCCAGTTCACGATACTGTGCCTGGTCTATCTTCAGGGTACCGGCCACTTTCTTCATAGCTTTGGTCTGAGCGTTGCCCCCGACCCTGGAGACGGAGATACCCACATCCACAGCCGGCAGATTGCCCTCATTGAAAAGATCGGTATCGAGGAAAATCTGGCCGTCGGTAATCGAAATGACATTGGTCGGGATGTAGGCCGACACATCCCCCGCCTGAGTCTCGATAATAGGCAGGGCCGTCAGCGAACCTCCCCCGCGCACCTTATCCTTCAGAGCAGGCGGGACATCATTCATCTGCCGGGCCACCTCTTCCTGGGCAATAATCTTGGCCGCTCTCTCCAACAGACGCGAGTGCAGGTAGAATATGTCGCCAGGATAGGCCTCACGTCCGGAAGGTCTGCGAAGGATGAGCGATACCTCGCGGTAAGCCACAGCCTGTTTAGAAAGGTCGTCGTACACCACAAGCGCATGCCTTCCCGTATCACGGAAATATTCCCCTATCGCAGCCCCTGCAAACGGTGCATAGTAACGCATCGCAGCTGAGTCGGCAGCCATCGCGGCCACCACTACCGTATAGTCCATTGCCCCGTACTTGCGCAGCGTGTCGACTAATGCAGCGACTGTCGATGCCTTCTGTCCCACAGCTACGTAGATACAGTAGACCGGTTCCCCGGCCTCATAGCAGGCCCTCTGGTTTATAATCGTATCCACTGCTATCGCGGTCTTACCGGTCTGACGGTCACCGATAATCAGTTCCCTCTGCCCGCGCCCGATAGGTATCATCGCATCAATCGCCTTCAGACCGGTCTGCAAAGGCTCGCTTACAGGCTGACGGAAAATCACCCCGGGAGCCTTGCGGTCCAGAGGCATCTCTGTTTTCTCTCCGCCTATCTGCCCTCCGCCGTCAATAGGCTCTCCCAAAGGATTGATCACTCTGCCGAGCATTGCCTCACTCACATCTATAGAGACAGTCTTTCCAGTACGCCGGACCATATCCCCCTCCTTGACCAGATCGGTTGGACCCAGCAGCACTGCTCCCACATCATCCTCCTCGAGATTCATGACAACAGCCTTCATCCCGCTGTCCAGCTCCAGCAGCTCGCTCGCCTCGGCATTGCGGAGCCCGAAGATACGCACGACACCGTCACTCACCTGAAGCACTGTACCGACTTCAGCATATTGTGCACCAAGGTCTATGCCCTGCAACTCCGAGAGCAGAATCTGAGGCACCTCAGAAGGTTTTATCTTGTTGGATTTATCACTCATTTCTATATTTCTTATTATTTCATTTCAATAAAAGCTTTCTTCTATATTTTCCTGACTGGTTCAGTCCCCAGCTTTTTGCGCAGCAGCTTGATCTGCGAGGCAGTACTGGCGTCTATAAGCATATCCTCCATGCGGAAAACGAAACCGCCGATAATGGACGGATCTACCTTGCGGGCTATATTCACGGTGCAATGCTCCAGATTCCTCACCCTCAGACGGATGATCCGCTCCACTTCCAGACTTACAGGAGCGGCCGTAGTCAGCACGGCCTCCTTGATATGATGCCTCTCCCGGTAAAGGGCCATAAAGGAATGAAGCATGATGTAGAGACAGGACTCCCGATGATGACGCAGCACAAGCCGGACAAAATCGCGCAAGGAACGGCAAGGATTCTCCTTGAAGAGACCGAAGATCACATCCGCCTTCTCATCATCTGACAATGAAGGGGACAGAACAGCCTCCCTTACCTCAGGCCGGTAGTCAAACTGTCCTGTGAAAGAACGCAATTGCTCATATACCCTGGCCTCCTCCCCAAGGGAAGCCGAATACTCCGCAAGTGCCTTGGCATAGCGTCTCGATATCAATCCGGTATCCATAGCGCGCTACTCTTTGGGTTTATCCTCCGTGGTCTTCCTGTCCGGGTCCATTTCGGCCAACAGCCTCTCCGCCAGGGCGGTCTGGCTATTGAGATCGGAAGACAGACGCTCACGCAGCAGACGCTCGCTTATCGCTATGGACAGCAGGGCCACCTGATGCCTGGCATCGCGGATGATGGCATCACTCTCGAGCCTTGCACTCGCCTTGGCCGCAGAGATGATCTTCTCACCCTCCTCCCCTGCTTTCCTGCGGGCCTCGGCAATAAGCTGTTCCCTGGTCTGGACAGCCGAACGGAGTATCTCCGTCTTCTGTCTCTCGGCATCCTGACGTACAGCCTGCATCTCCTGCTGCAGATCATCCAGCTTCTTCCGAGCCTCACCGGCGGCGGCCAAGGAGGAGTCTATATACTCTCTGCGCCTGTCCACCGACTTCTGGATCACCGGGAAGCCGAATTTGGCCAGCAGGATGAAGACGACCGCAAAGGCCAGAGTCATCCAGATGAGCAGTCCCGGTTCCGGTTGCAACAGTCCCATAATCCGATACGCTTAAAGGGCCATGAAGCAGATTACGACTGCGAAGAGGGCCACGCCTTCGATCAGGGCAGCGATAATGATCATATTTGTACGGATCTTTCCGGCGGCATCCGGCTGACGGCCTATGGCCTCCATGGCCGAAGAACCTATTTTACCGATACCGATACCTGCGCCTATGGCGGCGAGTCCTGCGCCTATGGCAGCTCCGAGTATTGCTAATTCAGACATAAGACTTTAAATTTTTAAACGTTTTTATATTTTTCTATTTTTTTGATTTTCCACTTTTTTCTCTGTTTTACCCTCCTGAGCCAATCCTATGAACACTCCCGAAAGCATGGTAAACACATACGCCTGCAGGAAAGCCACAAGGACCTCCACACAATTCATGAATATAGTAAACAGCACCGACACTACCGTCATCGAAGCGTTCATCGCCACTCCCATTCCGGCCGTCACAAAGACGATGCACACCAGACAGAGAATAGCCGCATGACCGCCCACCATGTTTGCGAAAAGTCGTATCATCAGCGCAAACGGCTTGGAGAATATGCCGATGAACTCTATGAACGGCATGAAGGGAACAGGTACCTTAAGCCAGGTCGGCACATCGGGCCAGAATATGTCCTTCCAGTACGCCCTGCCTCCGAATATATTGATGACAAGGAATGACGCAAGAGCCAACACGAATGTAACGGCGATGTTGCCGGTTACGTTGACTCCTCCCGGAAAGAACGGAATCAGACTCATGAAGTTGCATACCAGAATAAAGAAAAATACCGTAAGAAGGAACGGTGAGAACTTTTTCCAGTTCTCCCCCACGCACGGCTTGATCAGGTCGTCCTGCAAACCTTCGACGGCCATTTCCATAAAGGCGGTAAAGCCTCTTGGATGAGCCATGACATCGTCTCTGTGACGGCGGTACCATCCGGCTGGAACAAGTATCACCAGCAGGACGATCACAGAGTTCAGCAGCAAAGCCGCCACTGTTCTGGTGACAGACAGGTCAAAAGGCCGGACAACCGTACCGTCGGGCAGAGTCTCTACTATCTTCCCCTCATACTCACCTTCCGAAGCAATACTGAATCCATCCCACGATGCCCCGTCCGCCAAGTAACGGGAGGAAAAGCAGTGCCATCCGCCCCCTTCGGCAGATGAGCGGACAATTACAGGCAGATACAGGGACACACTACGGTCCCCGAAGGTACCGATATGCCACCAGTAGCTGTCGCTCAGGTGTTCCAGAACAATGGCCTTGACATCCACTTCCTCCTCTGCAGCGGCAGAGTCACCAGCCGGCCGGGCCGCAAGTGCCTGCTGCGGAAACAGCAGGAAGGCTGCCGCCAGCATTGTCATTACCGCTGCAATCATTCTATGTTCCTTACTTCCACGCATGCTTCAATATTGTCATTATGCACCCTTACACAACCGGCACGGACAGGCACCGATCCTGTAGTTCCGTCCTCTGCCGTCCATGTTATCTCACCAGGCACAAGGGAAGAAAGCAGCGGTGCATGCTCGGGATAAACCGTGAATATACCAGCAGCCCCCGGAAAGGTGGCCTTCTCAACCTGCGCAGAGCAAAGTGTTCCACCGGGAGAAAGTATTGTCAGCGTAATCATGACGCTGTGGCCGCAAGCATCTGTTCACCCTTGCGGATGGCTTCATCTATCGGACCGACATTGAGGAATGCCTGCTCCGGAATGTAGTCCACTTCTCCGTCCAGAATCATCTTGAAACCGCGGATGGTCTCTTCGATAGGAACCATCTGCCCGGGCACTCCGGTGTACTGTTCGGCTACGGAGAAAGGCTGTGAGAGATATCTCTGGACACGACGGGCACGATTGACCGTAGTCCGGTCCTCTTCGGACAGCTCATCCATGCCGAGAATGGCTATGATGTCCTGCAGCCCCTTGTTGCGCTGAAGTATCTGCTTGACTCTCCGAGCCACCTCATAGTGCTCTTCGCCTATGATATTGGGGTCGAGAATCCTCGATGAGGACTCAAGGGGATCAACAGCGGGATATATACCCAGTTCGGTGATTTTACGGCTGAGCACTGTCGTTGCGTCCAGATGTGAGAATGTTGTGGCAGGCGCCGGGTCGGTAAGGTCATCGGCCGGCACGTAAACGGCCTGCACGGACGTTATGGAACCGTATTTCGTAGAGGTGATACGTTCCTGCATCTGGCCCATTTCAGTGGCAAGGGTAGGCTGGTAACCGACGGCCGAAGGCATACGGCCCAGAAGGGCGGAGACCTCGGAACCGGCCTGAGTGAAGCGGAAAATGTTGTCGATGAACAGCAGGATGTCCCTGCGTTCCCCGCTTTCGCGTCCGGCGTCCCTGAAGGACTCGGCCACTGTCAGACCGGAAAGGGCCACTGAAAGACGGGCTCCCGGCGGCTCGTTCATCTGCCCGAAGATCAGAGTGGCCTGGGACTTGGCGACCTCGTCGTAATCTACCTTGGAGAGGTCCCAGTGACCTTCTTTCATACTTTTCTTGAACTCATCGCCATAACGGATGACCCCGGACTCGATCATTTCACGGAGCAGGTCATTCCCCTCGCGGGTACGCTCACCCACACCGGTGAAGACCGAGAAGCCATTGTGGCCTTTGGCGATATTGTTGATGAGTTCCATTATGAGAACGGTCTTGCCCACACCGGCTCCTCCGAACAGACCGATCTTGCCTCCTTTTACATAGGGTTCCAGCAGGTCGATCACCTTGATGCCGGTATAGAACACCTCCTGCGACGTAGCCAGATCCTCGAACTTGGGCGGCTCGCGATGGATCGGAAGACCGCCTGTCCTGTCAAGAGGACGCATCCCGTCAATGCTCTCACCTACAACATTGAGAAGACGGCCCTTGACCTGGTCTCCGACTGGCATGGAAATAGAACTGCCGGTCGTCATTACAGCAAGATGTCTCTGAAGTCCGTCCGTAGATTCCATGGCTATGGAACGGACAGTATTCTCCCCTATGTGCTGCTGGACCTCCAGTATCTGCTCCTTCCCGTCGGGACGGGCCACTATCATGGCCTCATGAATGCCCGGAAGTCTATGGTCTTCCCCCAGTTCCGGGAAATGGACATCCACAACCGGGCCTATAATCTGCGATATATATCCTGTCAATTGCATAAAATATCTCGTATTTCATTTCTGCCTTTCATGACTGTCCAATATTTGTGCCATTCTACATTTACAGCGATGTATAATAAGAATTATTTTCTATCTTTGCCTCCCTTATGGCCAAAGCAAAGAGCAAAATAGAAATCCGCAACAAGAAAGCCTCGTTCGAATACGAGTTTCTGGAAAATTACACCGCAGGCATAGTTCTCACCGGTACGGAAATCAAGTCAATCCGTGCCGGCAAAGCATCCTTGGTGGACAGTTACTGCTATTTTTCCGGCGGCGAGCTCTATGTCAAGAACATGCATATCGCCGAATACTGGTGGGGCACTTTCAACCGCCACGATCCCAAACGGGACCGCAAACTGCTGCTTACCCGCAAGGAACTCCGCAAGCTCTCCCGCGCCGTCAAGGAAAAAGGAATGACCATCACCACACGCCGTCTTTTCATATCCGAAAGAGGCTATGCCAAGCTCGACATCGCCCTCGCAAGAGGCAAGAAAGAGTATGACAAGCGTGAGTCGATCAAGGAAAAGGACCTGCGCCGCTATTCTCCGGAATAACGTCAGAGAAACTGTGCATCAGGAACACACTATCGCCGTCAACCACGTAAACATTGTAAAAGACATACCAACGTGTAGCTGCACCAGACTTGAATACAGAATACAATAACTGCTGCCCGCATTTTTCAAAATAAGCGGGAGCCGGACTTCACCAGTGCATTGAAACAGGCTGAGACTTCCGGTGCAAAAATCACTTTCATCGCGGCTTTCTTTCATAAAGTTCCTCTACATGCCTCAATGCTTTCTCCTTGAACTCATCGAAAGAAAGTGCCCTTGCATACTCCGCATCAGGCTCTTTAAGATATTCCCTGCTGACCAGAACGTCTTCTTCAGTCACCGGGACAATTCTGTAACTTCTGCTTTTACCTCTGTGTATCAACACTTCCTGCCCGGCATCCACCATATCCAGATAATTTTCTGGTTATCCCTGAATTCTCTTGATGAAACTACTAACATAATGCCTATCCTTGTGTACCAATTACGTACACAATGATAGGCATTTTCTACAATATCGCAATACCTCCGGACTACTTAGTGCGCGTAACCGTATGGAGGACCTTGCCGGTCTTGTCGAGCATGTGCAGGCTCAGGGTATCGGAGGAGACGGTCACCAGGGACCAGCCGGACTCGGAACTGCAGAAGACGGTACCCTCGATGGCCTCCACGTCCCGGCTAAGCGAACCGGAAGTGTTGACCACATAGTCGATATCGCAGCCGTCCTTGCGGATATGCTGGAAAGTATGCAGGTGGCCGCAGACATACATATCCACATTGTCATGCCTGAGCAGGATGGAGTTCACGCGCTCCTGCATGTCGGTGCGCTCGCTCTCGTCTTTGTCGGTGTAGGCATAGATCGGATGGTGGCCCACCACGATCACCCAATCCTCATCCGCCTCCGACAGGGTTTTGTCCAGCCATGCAAGCTGCTCGTTGCAGTCGGACCTAGAAGCGTCGGCATACTTGTCGGTCTCCTCGCGGTACTTGTCGATAAGCGGAGTGGTGTCGATCATCACGATACGTATCTCCACACCGTCCTCCTCCTTGACAAAGGTGTAATAGCGCGAAGGCATGTTCCAGCGGGCACTAACCTGGCTGTAGTCGATGCAGGCCTGGGTATTGCTGCGGTACTCGTGGTTGCCGCAGATGGCATACCAGGGGGTCATCAGGTCGGGATGAGAGTAGATGAGCTCGTAATTGGTCATCCACAGAGGGTCGCTGACACTCTGCACACCCTCGAAGTGATGTACGTCTCCGGCCGCTACCACAAACTCGATGTCAATGGTCTCGGCCATCCTGCCCATAGTCTCCGCTATCGGTTTCTGGTCATAGTAGCCGTTGCGTCCCAGGTCATTGGCAATATAGAAATTGAGCGGCTGCTCGAGAGCCTTCCACTCCCCGGAGCGGTCCTCCGGCACACTGGAGGACACACTCGCGGACATGTTGCAGGACACCGCTGACAGGGAGAGTACCGCAGCGGCGGTAAGGGCAAGGAAGTTGATTCTTTTCATAAAGCTGTCTTGTTATAAAGTTCAAACTGTACCGATTATTCACCGTATGCACCGAACCAGTCACCGATGGCGGGAGAGGTGTAGGTCTGTCCGTTGACCTGAAGTCCGGATGTTCCGAAATAGGGCTGACGGTCACCGGCTGTATAGGTCTTCGAGGCATCGAGGGCAGGAGAGCCGGCCTGGAGATGGAAATTCCAGCTGTCGTTGAAGGTGTAGCTGGCAGGATCCATGTCCAGACTGAAATTGACGAACATAGGGTCAAGAGAGGCAGCTTCCTCCGCCGTCTTAGCTATCACGCTGTGTACGTCCACCTTGTCGTTGTCATACCACTCGTGGTCGAAGGCGTAGCCCTCGTAGGGATATCTCACGCCGGAGTAGAGCAGTGTCTCACCGTCATCCTCATATTCGCCGCTGAATACTATCGAGCTGGCGGTTGTGCCGGAGGCGTAGTAATTGTAATCTATCATGGAATGCTCACCGTCATAGCAGTCCTCCGAGCCGGGCTCGTCCCATGCGGGAGTGGTCGCGCGGAACTTGCAGTTCACCAGCAGGTTGTTGAACACCCCTGCATCGGCGTTCTCCTCAACATAGATTCCGCCGCCCTTCTCGCCGTCGCGTCTCCAGCCGGAGCCGATGATGGTGTTGTTGTAGGCGCATATCTGAGCCTGATGGCGCACCTCGCTCTGGTCTGAGCTGGAGAGCTTCAGACCGTTGGTATTGGCGCTGAACATGATATTGCGGGTCACGTCCACGGTGCAGCCGGACTTCACATTGACCGCCTCGGCCCCGTCATAGCCGATGGCACTGAAAATATTGTCGGCGATGATGGCATTGCCGCCCATCATGTAGATGGCATCGGACCAGCCGTTGCGCAGGACGGAATTGGTAATGACATAGCGGCCGTCCACGTTGTTGGTGGTAATGTGGGGATAGGCGTCGTCACCTGCCGTATAGTAACCGTTCTCGGCAGCGGGCGAACCCTCAATTACCTGACCGCCGCAGTACTCTATGATGGTATGGTCGATAAGCATCTCCTCACAGGTGGCACCTGCGACGATTCCGCCCCAGAGACCTTCGAACGTATTCTCTGGAGTCCTGAGGCTCTCATCCACTGTCAGACGCACAGGATTCTCGGCTGTTCCGAGACAGTAGAGACTGCCGTCTACGGAGAACTCTATCGCAGTGTGGTTTACTCCCACTCCGGCATCACTGAAAATGACGGTAACTCCTTCTTCAATAGTGAGGCTCTCGCCTTCGGGAACTACGATATGCCCGTCAACATAGACTGTTGAGCCGGCCTCCCATACACCGGACACTTCTCCGGCTGCCTCTACAGGCTCCGTCTCTTCTTGTTGATCAGGATTTTTCTCGCAGGATGCGAGGGAAAATACCATTGCCGCAGCAATGACAAAAATTGCTTTTGTTTTCATGTGTGTAAATACTGATTAATGGTTATTCCTATTCTATTTTTCCTTGAAATTGTACCTGAGGCCTATCATCAGGGACTGTCCGTGCCACTCCCGGCGCTCGATGACACCTCCGCGATAACGCTCGTAGTCCTTGAGGTTCTCTGTCCGCGGATTGTTGACGATATAACGCAGGACAGGTGTGTCCAGCAGGTTGTTGGCCTTGGCATAGACGGTGATGCCGCACTTGAAGCTCTTTTCCAGCGAAGCGTCCAGCTGGACGTAGCCGGCCTCCCAGATGTCATTGTCCACCCAATTGGATATCTCGCTCAGCCTGCGGCCGGTGTAGCTTCCGGACACCTGGGCTTCGACCCCTGCCCTGGCAAACTTGAACAGCAGGGAGAGATTGGCCACATGCGCCGCCTGCCCGTAAAGAGGACGGGTCTGGTCCACGGTGATGACCTCCGTTCCATCCATTGTCCTCTTGGTAGTGGTGATGGAGGAATGCGTATAGGTATAATTGGCCTTCACTCCGAACCAGTTGAAATATTTCATGATGTCAACCTCCACCCCGGCATTGACAGCATCTCCGAAGTTCATGGGAGTCAGGAAAGTGGCCTGTCCCTCGGAGATGAGCCCGTACTCGATGGGGTCGTAGAGCTTCTTCCAGAACAGGCCTACCATGAACTGCTCGGAGGACTTGGGGAAGAATTCGTAGCGCAGGTCTATATTGTCTGCTGTCGTATGCTTCAGGTCGGGATTACCCTGCTCGTCGTAATCCTCGTTGAGAATGGTGTAAGGCACTATCTCGAAAAATCCGGGACGGTTGATGGAACGGCCGTAGGACAGGCGCAGATACGCGTTCCGGTGCACGTTGTACTTGAGGTGCAGGCTGGGCAGAAGGTCGGTGTAGACCTGGTGTCCCTCCCCGTCGGTCTGTCTGGGGAACACCAGCGTATAGCCCTGGTCAGTATGCTCCACCCGGAGTCCGGCGATAATCTCCAGCCTGTCCCAGTCGTAGGTTCCCATGATATAGGCAGCCCCTATCCTCTCGAAAGCATCGTAGTTGAGAGGATCGCCGACATTGCCGTAACGGCGGGGCTTGAGCAGGAGCTCATCGAAATTGGTCCAGTCCTCTCCGTATATCTGAAGGTCGTGTATGCCTGTCGGAGAGTCAAATGTATACTCGTTGAAAAAGCTGTTGCGTACCTTGTCCCGGTACATTCCTCCCAACTTGAGGTCAAGCGTGGAGCTGTTGGAAAAATCGAGCCTGTAGGAGAGATTGACATATCCTGCCACGTCCCGGTCGCTGTTGTGTTCCCAGCGGCGGTCGGCAGCGTCGGTATTGTAGAGATGGTCGCCATTGATATAGATATAGGCGTTGTCGGGAGTCGTGCTGTACGCCTTCGAGAACACTCCCGTCCAGTCAAGCTTCAGACGGCCGGAATTAAGAAACGAATGCTCTCCTTTAAGAGTCGTATTGACGATATACTGGTGGTTCCATTTCATTCTGACTGTACGCTCCTGGTCATTGGAACCGTCGCGCACTTCAGTTTCCTGCAAGTCCATATAACCGGCATACAGCATAAGTTTATGCCGGTCGGAAATCCGGTAATCCAGCTTGGCATGGGCTCCCATACGGTTCTGTTCCTCAGAATACAGACGGTTTTCCGTTCCCTTGCCCGAAGACCCGGGGATATAATATAATGATGCGTCCTTGCCACGGAAAAGATTCTGGTAACTGAACGCGGCAATCACACCTAACTTGCCACCGAAAAAACGGTCTCCATAGGAGAATCCTCCCACTATATCAGGCCGTGGCCGGCTCTCTGTCATATGAAGGTTCTCCATTGTAAAGTCATCCGCAGAGACGGAATAATTCTGATTGTGCAGTTCAGGACGTCCCATCCGCTCGTTCGGTGAAAGTTTCTGTATCGCCTTACGGTTGAATGTCTGGAAATCCCTGTCAATAAAAAGCGCACTGTAGCCGGTGGACAGGTTGGCGGTAATCTCCATGCGTTCCGGAGCATCCTTCATCACCAGATTCACAGCACCTCCGATACCGTCCCCCTCCATGTCCGCCGTCAGGGACTTCGTCACCTCTATCCTGTCAAGTATCTCCGACGGGAAGATATCCAGAGGCACGAAACGGTTCTTGTTGTCCGGACTGGGAATCTTGATACCGTTGACTAAAGTGTAGTTATAGCGTTTGTCCATACCGCGCAGGATAGCATACTGGCCCTCTCCGCTGCTGTTGCGTTCCACGGTCACTCCGGACATCCTTTTTATGACATTTGCCACCGTGATATCAGGAGACAACTCCATAGCCTTGGCGCTCATGACATTGACCACGTTAATCGAATTCCGCTCGATATTTCTCGCAGCCATTTCAGTACGCCCGGCCCCCGTAGCCGTCACCACCGCTGCCTCGAGCATATAGACATCCGGTTCCATCGGTATGCTGAGTTCCTCGCCAGAGTCATTGAAAAGCACCTCCATATCCTTGTAACCTATCAGACTGCACACCAGCGTTCCGGAGTGTACCTTCACATCTATCGAGAAACTGCCGTCCAGGCCAGTCACAGCCCACCTGTCTGTCGTTCCCTTAAGCTGTACCGTCGCTCCTATAATTTCCCCTCCCGTAGTAGCATCCACCACCTTGCCTCTGATGACCGGCTCGGCCAATGCGACAGCAGTATGCAAAACTACAATCAACAACAATAGCACTTTCTTGTCCATACCTTCCATTTTTTCGGCCGCAAAAGTACCCCGTTCCTGTTTCAGAGATATTACAAACGGTAATTATAGATACTACATCATGTTTAAGATTATATTACAAAAATCGGCTGTCATGACCATGACGGTATGCGTCAAAAAGGGGCTGCGCCGTAAAACTTCATTACGACACAGCCCCCATTCCTACATTATCCGGGACAGGCCCGCTATTCTTCTGAAGCCGGAACCATAAGGGACTCCGCAGCAGCCTTGAGCTGTGCGTCGAAACCGTTCATGACATCCGCAGGATCATTGTATATGAGGATATCGGGTTCCAATTCCACATTCTCCATGTACTCACCCTTGGATATATCCCAGCAGCCGACCTGAGGGATACCGAAGATGATGCTCGGGTCTATCTGACTCTCCCACCATACAGCCGTCATGGTACCGGGCACAGGAGCACCCACAAGCTTACCTACCTTGAGATGCTGGTAAACCCACGGTGTTCCGTGAGCATTGCTGTAGTTGTCCTCACATACCAGCATGCATGACGGTTTCAGCCATTTGTTGAACGGGTCGCTGCCGATATACTGGCCACGAGGCTTGAACTGCTGGTATTCTTCCCCTGAGAGCAGTGTCACCACATCGTCATGCAGCCATCCGCCCCCGTTGTGACGGGTGTCGACAACTACGGCATCACAATGGCGGAATCGTCCGAGCAGTTCACTGTAAAGCTTCCTGAAACTGGGGCTGTCCATACCTTCGATATGCACATACCCTATCTTGCCGCCGGATATGGAATCCACGATATCCCTGTTGCGCTCAACCCACCTCTGGTACAGTATGTCGCTCTCTGAACTGAGCGCCTTGATCTCCACGTCGAAACGCTTCGATGTCCCGGGGTCGTATATACTCAGGCGCACTTTCTTGCCGCCCTTGCCCTCAAGCAGAGGGAAATAGTCCTGACCTGCAAGTACCGACTCACCGTCTATCTTCTCTATAATGCAGCCTTCCTTAACGTCCGACGGAACGAGAGTAAGAGGGCTTCTCTTTATGATCTCCTTTATCTTCAGACCGTCTCCGGCATAAGTGTCATCGAGGAATACTCCAAGATGTGCAGTCGGATAAGAAGCTCCGCCACCGTAGTATCTCGCTCCGGTATGGGATGCGTTCAGCTCTCCGAGCATCTCGCTGAGAAGTTCGGCGAAGTCGAAGTTGTTGGTAATGTAAGGAAGATACTTCCGGTAGGTATCCTTGTAACCTTCCCAGTCTATGCCGTGAATCTCCGGATCGTAGAATTTCTCCTTGACCTGACGCCATACATGATCGAACATATATGCACGTTCTGCGTAAGGCTTGTATTCGAATATACCTTCCATCTCCACAGGGGTGATCTGACCACTGTTGACGTCGATCCTCTTGATGGTTCCCGTGTTCATGAAGATACTGCTGCCGTCATCGGAGAGAATCAGCGAGCCGTAACCGACACCCTTGGACAGGATACTGGTCGTATTCTCCTTGAGGTCGTGAACCCACAGATCCATGCCGCCCTCGAATGAGGCCAGATAGTACAGCTTGTCTCCGTCCTTGCTCAGGACTGCATCACCGAGGTTGGACGAATTGACTGTAAGGCGCATGATCCTGTACTCGGCATTGTCCAGGTCAAGCACGAGAGTTTCGGTCTTGTCCTCATCCTCCTCACCTTTCTTGGATTTCTTGTCCTTCTTGGTCTTCTTGTCAGCATTGTCCTCGGACGCCGCTTCCTCATTGTCCTTATGCTCCTCCTCGTAGAGAGCCAGTTCCTCCTCGTTCATACGGAACTTGTCGTATGCCTCGAGGTCGAAGAACATGATGTACACATCCATCTCCGCACCCCAGCTGCCATGGCTGCGGTAACCTGCTCGGTCACTGAACCATATCATGGCCTTGCCGTCAAGCACCCACTTTGGATTGGCGTCCGTGTATCCGCTTTGGGTAAGATTGAACATTTCACCGTTGCCGGAAGCATTGACAAGAGCTATGTCCTTGTTGTTCCATCCTCCTACGAATATGCAGTTGGAAAGAATCCACTTTCCGTCAGGAGACCACTGGTACCACTGGTCCCCGTCAGAATAAGAATACTCGTACTTTCCGTCCATTACCGTACGTACCTCCCTGCTGTCCAGGTTGATGACACGGATGGCCGTCCTGCTTTCCAGAAAAGCCACTTCCTTGCCGTCTGGACTGTATAGAGGCTGGAAACATGGATTCTCCGAATCGGTTATCCTTTCTTCCTTTACCTCTGTACTGTATGGGAAAAGCTTCTCGTCCTCATTGACGATGGACGCCCTGTATACCTGCCACAGACCGTCTCTCTCGGACGAATAGACAAGCGAGCGTCCGTCGGGAGAGAAGTCCAGGTCGCGTTCCTGCTCGGCAGTGTTGGTTATCCTCTTTGTGGTCTTGTAATCGGTCATGGTGACATACACATCTCCACGATATATGAAAGCCACCTGCTTGCCGTCCTTGCTTACAGCTATGTCCTGTGCATAATACACCGGTGACTTGATCAGGTCGCGGTCCTGCTTGTCGGCGATCACCTCGATGTCCACCTTCACGGGATCGGAACCTTCCTTCATGGTATATATCTCTCCGTCATAGCCGAAACACAAGGTGCCGTCACCGGCCATGGTCAGAAAACGTACTGGATTGCCGGAAAAATGCGTCAGCTGCTCGTCCGATCCGTTTTCCAGAGAACGTTTCCAGACATTGAAGGTACCGTCCTGCTCGCTGAGATAGTAGAATGACTTTCCGTCAGCGCAGAAGACAGGATTGCGGTCCTCCCCCCTGAAATCAGTTATCTTGGTGAACTTTCCGTTCTTCACATTATCACCCTCGAAGGTGCAGCTCCAGATGTCGCGGGCGATGGAGGACGTATGGTGCTTGCGCCACTCGTCCTCATATCCCTTCTTGTCCTGATACAGTATCATACTTCCATCAGGGCTGAAAGATATGCTTTCAAGAGGAAGCGAGGAGAACATCACAGGACGTCCACCTCCGGTACTGACAGCATAGACCTGGGAAAATGTAGAGGACGGGAACTGCATACTTTCAGCGGCTGGCTGATAATAGGCTGTATAAAGCACTGTCGAATCATCCTTGAAAACCACAGGATACTCATTGGCAGAATGTGTTGTCAGTCTGACAGGAACACCGCCTTCCTTGTCCACGATAAAAATGTCGGCGCTTCCCATACGGTAGGACGCAAACGCTATCCTGCTGCCGTCCGGACTCCATACCGGACGGGAGTCAAATGCGGAGTTGGATGTGATCTGACGCGCCTCGCCACCTGTCACAGGAACTGTAAATATATCACCTTTATAGGCAAATGCGATGGTACTGCCGTCAGGAGACACAGCACAGTAACGCATCCACAGCGGGCCTTCGGAAGGCTCCTGCGCTCCTGCGGCCACTGACACTGCCGCCAGCATGGCCGCACCCAGAAAAGTTCTAAAAATCCGTTTCATCTATATTAAAAATTAAAAGTTTTATCATTTACTCAGAAGATGCTTACTTGCAGACCATTATATTGAGAATCATCTCATCCGTAACCTGCATGCCTTTCGAGCCGATGGTACCGAGATTGCGGATGGATTTCTCCACATCGTCCTCAATGATGCCGTCATTGCCGGTCACACAGTGGTTGTCCAGTGCAAGGACAGCCGACTGCACGGCAGAAGATACGCCTGAGGCCACCTTAAGGGCACAGCCTACCTTCGCTCCGTCGCAGACCATGCCGGTGATGTTGCCGATCATATTCTTGACCGCGCTGCACACCTGCTCGAAACTGCCGCCACTGAGCCATACGATACCGCAGGCCGAACCTGTGGATGCCACCACACAGCCGCAGAGAGCCGATAGCTTTCCGAGATAACCTTTGATGTGGATAGCCGTCAGATGACTGAGAGTCAGGGCACGTATGAGCTGCTCTTCGGAAGAGCCGAACTGCTCCGCAGCGGCCACGACAGGCATCGTTACGGTGATGCCCTGATTGCCTGAGCCGGAGTTGCTCATTGCGGGAAGAGTGCATCCGGCCATGCGGGCGTCCGAGGCCGCGGCAGTCATGGCCATGCAGTGGGTCAGGAGTCCCTTGCCGAATACATTGCGGTGGATATTGTCCTGAATGGTGCGTCCGACCTGAAGACCGTACGGACGGGCCAGTCCCTCCTCCGCGAGAGCCCGGTTCATCCTGGCGGCATCCAGCATAAAGGCGATATCCTCCAGTCCGGCCTCCTTCGTGGCAAAATCGAATATCTTACGCATGTCCAGATGATAGTCCAGTGTAGTCTTGTGCGATACAGCCTCATGGCCGGATGCTGCACCATCTTCCTCCGCTTCCGAAGACATACTGTCCAGCAGCACCTGCGAATCCTTCGACACGAAGACTATGGCGTCATGGTCATCCTGGACTATCGCCTTTGCACGATGTTCAGGCGCATCGGCAGGTCCGTATAGACACTCAGCCTCTATATACAGTTTCTTCGATGTCCTTGCAAGGGATATCTTGACACGGCCCTCCGCCGCATAGGACTTGGCCTTCTCCACATCGGCCGGAGTCAGGTCCTTGAGCACTTCAAGACCATAATCCGGATTGCCGCACTCCATGGCCAGGGCAACGGCGATATTGAGTCCCACCATTCCGGTGCCGGGAATACCGACACCCATGGCGTTCTTCAGGATATTTGCACTCACCTGCACATTGATCTGAGAAGGCTGCTGCGGTCTGAAAAGAGAGCACGCCCTGGCCACCGCCAGAGCTACTGCTATAGGCTCGGTGCAGCCGAGAGCCGGCTTGACCTCCCTGTGCAGCAGTTCCAGAATATCCGAATATGTCTGAGCATCCATGACTATCTGTTCTCCGCTAAATATTTCTCGGCGTCCATCGCGGCCCGGCATCCTGAGGCGGCGGCATTGATGGCCTGACGGTATGTAGGATCCTGCACGTCTCCCGCTGCGAAAATACCGGGACGGGAGGTACGGGTACTCTTGCCCTCGGTGATGATGTAGCCCTCCTCGTCGGTCCCGACCCACTCCTTGAAGACGTCTGAGTTGGGATGGTGACCGATGGCCAGGAAAAAGCCGTCGACATCTATCTTCTTCTCCACACCGTCGTTACGGCGCAGCAGGACTCCGGTGACACCCATGTCGTTGCCCAGTATCTCCTTGGTCTGGTGCTCCCAGAGCACTTCGATATTGGGAGTGTTGAATACCCTTTCCTGCATGGCCTTGGAGGCGCGGAATACGTTACGGCGCACTATCATGTACACCTTGCGGCAGAGAGACGCCAGATAGGTGGCTTCCTCGCATGCGGTGTCTCCGCCTCCGACCACAGCCACATCCTTTCCTCTGTAGAAGAAACCATCGCAAGTGGCGCAGGCCGACACTCCCTGTCCCCTGAATTTCTCCTCGGACTCCAGACCGAGATAACGGGCCGTGGCACCTGTCGCAATAATCACTGCATCGGCCTCCACCCATTTGTCATCATCAATCTGAGCCTTGAAGGGTCTGGTGGAGAAATCTGCCTTTGTCACGATGCCGAAGCGGACATCAGCCCCGAACCTTTCGGCCTGAGCACGGAAATCGTCCATCATCTGCTGTCCCTGCACTCCCTGGGGGTAGCCGGGGAAATTCTCTATCTCGGTCGTGGTCGTAAGCTGGCCTCCGGGCTGTATACCCTCGTAGACCACTGCCTTGATATTGGCGCGGCACGCATATATCGCCGCAGTATATCCGGCAGGACCGCTGCCGATGATCAGTAACTGTATTCTTTCGTTTGCCATATCTATAATGTTTTATTGATTTTCCGAATTAGCATGAACGTGGGTAAGCGGAGTCTTGTCCTTCGGTTTCTTCTGCATCTGTGCGGTCTGTCCCCCTGCTTTCAATGCAGACTGAGGCACATGTATCGCAGCCGGACCGGCCTTGGTGAAGCTCCATACCAGCAGAAGTATCCCGGCAAGAATAAACGGGACACTGAGCCACTGCCCCATATTGAGAGCCATACCGGCCTCGAAATCCACCTGGTCTTCCTTGATGAACTCTATCAGGAATCTCATGCCGAAAAGCACGATCAGGAAAATACCGAAGATGGTGCCCGTTCGCAGTTTGTTCAGTCTGGTACGGTACATCCAGAGCAATACCAGCCCCAGGATACAGTAACTCAGAGCCTCATAGAGCTGGGTCGGATGATGGGGCAGGCCGTCTCCCATGGGGTCGCGCACGAAGATGAAGCCCCAGGGCAGGTCGGTCTGAACGCCGTAAATCTCCGAATTCATCAGATTGCCCAGACGGATCATCATGCCCGCAAAACATATGGGAATAACCAGCCGGTCTATAATCTGTATGAATCCGAATCCGTATTTCTTGCCGTATTTGTGTACATACCACCACATTGCCAGAAGAACACCCACAGCACCGCCATGAGAGGCGAGACCGCCTTTCCACGTCATCAGTATCTCCCACGGATGGCTGAGATAGTACCCCGGGTCGTAGAACAGACAGTGCCCCAGACGGGCACCGACCAGTGTGCCGATGAAAAGCGCGAAGAGCAGCGGATCCAGCAGGTCGACCGGCAGCCCTTCCCTTTTGTAGAAAGACCGCATGATATAATAGCCTATCGGGAAAAGGCCGGCTACGAAAAGTACACTGTACCATCTCAGATGAAAGCCGCCCACAGACAGGATATCTGGACTGACATTCCAGGTAATTGCAAGAAGATCAACCATATAGTCTTATTTTATCCGTTATTGTATCCGAATATCTTAGCAAAGATAGCTATAAATCGCCAAAGTCCTGCATTTTTCAGTTTTCTGACAGATGAGGGACGCAGTTCCTTCACATCAGAGATTTTTCCGGTCGAAAAGCATCTCAGGGGCCACCACCGCCACCTCGTTAACCGTATAGCCGTCACGCTCATAGAACATGGCTATCTCCCCTGAGGGCAGGACTGTAATGTCCGAATAGCCTGCATCGCCCTCCACAATCGTCAGGCCGGAACTCCAGGTGATGCCTCCGTCCAGACTGTAGCGCAGGGTAAGGTTACGACGCTGCTCCGGATCGGCGGCATTGACGAAGAGCAGGCAGCCGTCCTCCCCATAATAGGGATAATGGACAATGGCACCGTTGCAGCCGGGGTCGGGCAGATCGGGTGCGGGATTCGAGGTCCATGTACGGCCCTTGTCATCCGAGATATGGATGTAGCGGCAGCCGCCTTCATTGACCCGGCTGTTTACCATCCAGCGGCCGTCGGGCAGTTCGATGATCTTCGACTCGTCGGCAGGGACGATGGCGGCAGGCAGCAGATGCCAGGTACGGCCGCAGTCAGTGCTCTCTATCAGATGCATGCCCTTACGGAGGTTCACCATCGTATGCAGGAGACGACCGTCGCGGGTGACTGTGCCCTGACCCGAGGTAAGGAACTTGAAATCGCACATCCACTCATCCGGAGCGACCTGTGCGGTAATATCCTCAGGAGCGGACCAGGTCCGGCCGTTATCAGTACTGCGCATCACGTGGAAGAAATAGACATCCTTCGCCCGGTCGTGGTCCATGAAATTATAGAGGAGAAATACAGTGCCGCTTACCGTGTCGGTAATCAGCGACGGGTCCGAGGCCGACTGTCCGTCCGGGAAGTCCGCGACTTTCCGTACTGGACTCCAAGTCCGTCCGCCGTCGTCGCTGCGGCGTATGACGATGTTGATGTCCCGGCTCCACTTCAGGTCTCCGCAGGAAGGCACTCGCTCGTCTATCGCGGCGATCAGACTGCCGTCCGGAGCTGTGGTTATGGCCGGTATGCGGTAGCAGGACACAGTCCTCGCCGTATCCGTCCCATCCACTGCAAACAGCACCTGCCGCCTTATTCCCCGCAGACTGTCCGTACCGTCCACAAGATCAGCAAACCTTACGGCACCTACTGTATGCACACTGCCATCAGCATCCTCGCCGCCATCCGTATCCACACAATTCCCGACATAGTTCCGGGCCGCACCATACGCACTGTCGCCAGCATACGCCGAAACCGAAGTCCATGCCGCGAATATAGCCGCCATCATTTTCCATTTTTCCATAACTGATTGCCTTTTCAAGATTTGCCCACAAAGTTAAGAATTTCCTACCGGCTCTCAAACAACTCCACGTCCCTTTCCTACGTAGCTTGTCGTGGAACCGTCCCCACAGGTATTTATTGGCGGTACATACTGTTAGACACACACCCGTTCACCCGCCCTTTATACTCCGATAATGCAGTCCAGCACGGCTTCCAAAATTATTCTGCTCATTTTCAGACCTATAAAAATTCTCGTTCTGCTGGACCCCACGATTTTTGCCCCAAAACGGTCATTTTACCCTTAGTCCAGCAGAAAAGCATTTACGGACCACCTGATAATCAATCCGTTCCAAAACACCTGGATGCTGGACCCCACACAAGCCTTTCCAAGCCTAACCGCCCAGACAGCGCAACGCCTGCTCAGCACTGATGTGGAAGCGCTTCATAAGGACGGAACGAACCATTTTCATAAGCCCTCATCTGCTCTATCGGGAAAGACGGGTCCGGCTCTATGCTTCTCAGGGTAACAAGACTGGCTTCATTTGCCTGCTCCTTCTCCCAGTCTTCCGTATTCCAGCGCACCATCGAATGCAGGAAAGTCCGGGCTGTACGGAACAGATGCTCGGTCCGTCCGGCATTGACGAAATACTCCAGCCTCACTCTGCCACAGGTTTCCACAGGCAGGTCGACAAAGCCCTCCGATGTGCGCATACGGACAAAGCACGGCCCGCCATCTTTCTCCGCCACTCCGGCTTTTCCCTTCGAGCCGGGATCCTCCTTCGGTTTCGACCTGGGACATCCCCTCGGGCCGGGATTCCCATTCAATCCGGGATGCTCATCAAATCCGGGATTTCCGTCTTCCGAAGTATCCCTCTGAGTGTCCGCCATTGACAGTTCCTTCCTGAAATACGCGCCCAGGGACGTATGCCGGTATCCGAAAGGAGTCCCGGCTACCCCGTGGTGCATGGGATTGCGCAGAATATAGCTGACCAATGCTTTCTGGGCATACCATCCGTCCACCGGCATACAGTAGACCTGCTTTCCGCACACAGAGCCTTTCCGCCTGTACTTCTTGTTGAAATACGTCGTGTACGAAGTACGGAGCCTGTGTATGAAACTCCAGGGCCAGGCAGTCACGACCGCTATATGCGCATGGGTGGACATCACCGCATAGGCAAGCAGCACACAACCGTCCCTCCGCACAGCAAAGGCGATAAAGTTCTGAAATAAGATATAGTCCTGAGTGTCCCGGCATATCAAGCCGTTACCGGGCGAGAATACGATATGATACGTCCTTTCTCCCGCCTCTTTCACTCTGCACACAGCTACGTTCATATTGTGAGGTTTATGATTGCTTCCACAAAGTACGGCAATTTTCTTCTTTTCTGCAACAGGTTGCATGCATAATCTTCCAGACAGTTCCGGCATCCGGTCTCGCGAGCACTTTACCTTTTCTCGGAGTCCAGCACAACTGAATAATTTATAATACTGACAAACAGATAGTTGGAAATCGCACAAATGCTGGACCAGGGCATTTAGGGGCAAAAAACGCCGTTTCAAGACTATTTCGATATAGTCCAGCACCAACACGATTTGCAACAAGCTGATAATCAGGAAAAGAATATACATAGTTATGCTGGACTCCAAAAAAGCATTCTCGAAAGCGGAAATGCGGCACTGCTTCTGCGATGAAGTGCGGAGACGGAATGGTTGAAGGGAAAGGATTCCGGCAGCCCCGCAGTCACCGTTCAAGACGGGTGTAGACGCTTAGGGGCAGGACGCGTCCGAAACTGTCGCGCAGGACCAGTTCTCCGGAGGTACGGCGGCCTGCCGGGCCGAATGTACAGGCCACGAGAGTATCGGCCAGCATGGCGGAATAACCGTTGGAATAAAGGTTGAGCACCAGAAAACTGTTCATCGGTGCGAGAATCTGCGCACACCCCTTGAGGATATCGTTGAGGCACTCGTCCAGCTTCCATCTCTCTCCGTCCGGGCCGCGTCCGTAGGCGGGAGGGTCGAGGATAATGCCGTCGAACGAGGCTCCGCGACGGACCTGGCGGGTGACATATTTGAGGGCGTCGTCTATAGTCCAGCGTATGCCGTCGAGAGAGGATATCTCCATATTGTGCCTGGCCCATGTCACCACCTGCCTGACAGAGTCGAGATGGGTGACATCGGCACCTGCAGCACGGGCGGCCAGGGAGGCGGCTCCTGTGTAGGCAAACAGGTTTAGCACCCGGGGAGGCCTGGCCTCGCCCTTCTTCGCATTATTGAGCCTGAGACGGGCGACCTGCCGGTAGATGAAATCCCAGTTCGGAGCCTGCTCAGGAAACACACCGACATGCTTGAACGCCGTAAGACCCAGACGTAGATGCAGCTCCGTTCCTCCGCATTCCGAGAGGATTCCGGTGCTCAAGGCTGCTGGACCTTCGGCGTATCCGGACCTCGAAGAACCTGTCATGCTTCCGGCGTCAGTTTTTGCCCGGACATCATTCACCGCAGGCAGTCTGTAGGAAATGTTCCACTGCTCCGGCATACGGCCCAACATCGTCCACACACCGCTGTCCTCCTTGCCGGCTTTTGAGAAACCGGCCCCGGGAGTAAAGGCAGTCTGGGCCGTCCTTTTCCACTCTGCGCCAGAGAGTCCCTTGTCCCACAACGCCTTAGGCTCAGGACGCATCATAACATACCGTCCGAAACGCTCCAGTTTCTCAAAACCGCCGGAGTCTATCAGCTCGTAATCTTTCCAACTGTCAGATGGTCTTTCTATATTCATGCGCCAAAGATAGCGATTATTTGCTTGCGGCGACAAAGAACGTCATGTGAGATAGCAAGCGGATAGGACAACTATATATGACTGTGGGATCGGTGCCCCGACAGACAGTAGGGAAAAGTAAACCGAAAACCAGAAAACCAGGCACTTACATGTTTTTTTTGATTCTTGGTTTCTATTTTATAGATTTGTATTGAATTACTTATAATAAATTTAAACTACTATGATACTGCGCAACAGCCTATTGAAATTGAAATCGTATATCATTCCCGCCGTTGTCATTTCCACGGCGGGAATGCTTGCATCGTGCGGACAGGAAGATGTCAACACAGTCAGCGTCTGGAAGAACCTGAACAGGACGGACTCGACGGGATTGGAAAGCATCGCCACGAGAATCGACACAGTCACGTTCAGGACGGACTCGCTGTTCGACATCAGAATCTTCGGAGTGTCGGACGACAGGTTCTTCGGTTTGACGGCAGACGACATCATAGTGGTCCTCAGCCACGACGGACGGGTCCTGGACTCGCACGACATTCACGGAAGGGGACCGGGCGAGTTCACCAATCTGACAAGCATCATATACGACCAGTACAACGATGAAATACTAATTTATGACACGTGGAACAAGATCATAAGGCTGGACGCTGATGGCAACTTCAAGGACGAGGTGAAGAACGGGGAGACAGTCCTTGTCGGAGACATCGCGCCTCTCGGCAAAAGCCTATACGCCGCCACCGGGATATCCAACTCGGAGAGAGAGCACTGCATAACCGTCCTGGACCGGGACTTCAACCCCGTACACAGGATGATGCCGCTCATGAACGACGCCCAGCGCTCGAAAAGAGGCATCATCGCGTTCGAGGGCATTGACGTGTTCAACTCGAAGGTCCTGTACAAGCCATTCGGAGAGTATACCTATTACGAGATCACTGACTCCTCATTCACGCCGTACCTGAGAGTCGACTGCGGAAAACATGAGATGCCGGCGGAGCTGTATGCCACAGTAGACAACCCTGCATGGGATAAATATTTCCAGATACAGTACGAGGCAATATGCGGCAGATACTATATGATAGAATACCTGTTCTCCAAAAACAATATGTGGTATTACGATGTCTACGACACTGAGACGGGGAAAAGAATGCTGCACACCACATACACTGAGGAAGAATTCGACAACGGTGTGGATGCCGGTTTCATATTCCGTTCCGGAGGACACGAATACAGGATAATCCCGCAGTTCGAGAAAGACAACGTGCTCTACTGGTCAAGATTCAACGACGACGGTTCCACCACTCTGTTCAGGATACAGCTGTAACCTATGACTGGCAACTGCGTCCAAGACAATAAATACTATCACCACCAAACTACAGACATCTCTTATGAATCATCTGGCACTCACAATCACAACAACCGCAGTCTTCTGTCTGACAGGATGCGGGACTACTATGGAAAATGACGGAACCGAAGTTGTCCGTCACGAACGTATAGACTCAGTAGAGCTTGTCCGGTCCGGAGAGCTGCGCTTCACCTTGGACGAGGAGACTTGCCCTAATTTCCTTGCGACCTACTATGACAGCAGGAACGGATTCTTTTACTTCCACAACATTATAAACGGATACATCGAGAGATTCCACACTGACAGCACCGTCAAGTCCCCGGTCAGAGTAAAGGCCCCGTTCAGGCCGTGGAGCATGAACGTGGTATCACAGGACAGCATATACCTGTTGAATGTACTGGAGACCATGTCTATCAGACTAATAGACGGACAAGGAGTCAAAAAGGCATCCTATAGTGTGGATGATGATGCGACCATCGCGACGGGCGGACAAGGCCAGCCGTATGTCACCCCCTATGGGTTGGTCTACTCCTGCAACACGCTCAAGGAAGACTTCTGCCTCGCCATAGTGGATACGGAAAGCGGAGAGACAACTGACAAGCTTCTGCCTTTCCCTGAGATGTACAGGAATTTCTATGGCAGTCTGCTGATGATGACTCCCTACACTGCCTATAACAGCAGGCAGGGTACTGTCGTCATTGGATTTCCGGCCGACAACAATATCCACGTCATAGATCTGGCCACCAGAGAAATCACTGTCCACTACGCCAGGAGCAAGTACGCGAAGGAAAAACTGAAGCCGCTCAGGAAAGGACTTGGAGGTCTTACCGTATCCAATGAAGAAGAAATCGAGTATTTCAGGGAAATCACATCTTACGGCAACATGCTGTACGACCCATGGAACAATGTATACTACCGCATAGTGGAGAAAAGTACTCCGATGCCTGGCGTGAACCTATCAAACAGGGCAAAAAAACTCGCAGTGATGATACTCGACAGCAGTTTCCGTACTATAGGGGAAAGCGACATTCCGGATGATGCATCCGCATCTTTCAGATACTGCCTGTTCGTCTCTCCCGACGGTCTTAACATACAGATGCTCACCGGCGAGGATGAGCTGGCAATCGCGACATATTCTCTTAAAGCCAAGAAATGAGACCGGCACACACACGAAGCATCATCACCCTGACAGCACTCCTGTCGTGCATCAACCTGCTTGTATCGTGCGGACAGGAAGATGTCAACACAGTCAGCATCTGGAAGAACCTGAACAGGACGGACTCGACGGGATTGGAAAGCATCGCCACGAGAATCGACACAGTCACGTTCAGGACGGACTCGCTGTTCGACATCAGAATCTTCGGAGTGTCGGACGACAGGTTCTTCGGTTTGACGGCAGACGACATCATAGTGGTCCTCAGCCACGACGGACGGGTCCTGGACTCGCACGACATTCACGGAAGGGGACCGGGCGAGTTCACCAATCTGACAAGCATCATATACGACCAGTACAACGATGAAATACTAATTTATGACACGTGGAACAAGATCATAAGGCTGGACGCTGATGGCAACTTCAAGGACGAGGTGAAGAACGGGGAGACAGTCCTTGTCGGAGACATCGCGCCTCTCGGCAAAAGCCTATACGCCGCCACCGGGATATCCAACTCGGAGAGAGAGCACTGCATAACCGTCCTGGACCGGGACTTCAACCCCGTACACAGGATGATGCCGCTCATGAACGACGCCCAGCGCTCGAAAAGAGGCATCATCGCGTTCGAGGGCATTGACGTGTTCAACTCGAAGGTCCTGTACAAGCCATTCGGAGAGTATACCTATTACGAGATCACTGACTCCTCATTCACGCCGTACCTGAGAGTCGACTGCGGAAAACATGAGATGCCGGCGGAGCTGTATGCCACAGTAGACAACCCTGCATGGGATAAATATTTCCAGATACAGTACGAGGCAATATGCGGCAGATACTATATGATAGAATACCTGTTCTCCAAAAACAATATGTGGTATTACGATGTCTACGACACTGAGACGGGGAAAAGAATGCTGCACACCACATACACTGAGGAAGAATTCGACAACGGTGTGGATGCCGGTTTCATATTCCGTTCCGGAGGACACGAATACAGGATAATCCCGCAGTTCGAGAAAGACAACGTGCTCTACTGGTCAAGATTCAACGACGACGGTTCCACCACCCTGTTCAGGATACAGCTGTAGGCCATACGCACAGCCGGATGCGGCTGACGCGGCAACTGCATGCAGGATTATTCCGGATATTTTTATAATTTTGCAGCCAAATAAACTACACGGTTATGCAGAACATAGACTCTTATGACTTTAATGGCAAGAAAGCCATTGTGAGAGTGGATTTCAACGTCCCCCTCGACTCGGATTTCAACATCACTGACGACACACGTATCCGTGCCGCCATCCCCACCCTGAAAAAGGTACTGGCAGGCGGAGGCTCCCTCATCATAATGTCCCACCTCGGGAAACCGAAAGGACCTGCGGAAAAATTCTCTCTCAAGCACATTATAGGACGCATAGAGGAACTGCTCGGCACCAGGGTGCAGTTCGCTCCCGACTGCATGAAGGCCGATGAGCAGGCCGCCGCCCTCAAGCCCGGCGAAGTGCTCCTGCTCGAGAACCTGCGTTTCTACGCAGAGGAGGAAGGCAAGCCCCGCGGACTGGCCGAGGACGCCACCGAAGAGGAGAAGAAAGCCGCAAAGGCCGCAGTGAAAGAGAGCCAGAAGAAATTCACCGAGCACCTGGCTTCTTACGCGGACTGTTATATCAACGACGCATTCGGAACTGCCCACCGGGCCCACGCATCCACAGCCCTCATCGCCAAATACTTCCCCAACGACAAGATGTTCGGCTACGTGATGGAGGGTGAGATCAAGGCGATTGACAAGGTCTTAGGCAATCCCCAGCGTCCCCTGACCGTCATCCTCGGCGGAGCCAAAGTCTCCTCCAAACTCGGAGTCATAGAGCACCTGCTCGATCTGGCCGACAACATGATTATCGGCGGCGGCATGGTCTATACCTTCATGAAAGCCCAGGGAGGCGCTATCGGGACTTCTCTCGTAGAGGACGACCAGCTCCAGACAGCCCTCGACACTATGTCCAAGGCCAGGGAGAAAGGTGTAAAACTGTACTTCTCAACAGAGGTTGTGGCCGCTGACGCATTTGACAACAACGCACATACACAGATATGCCAGGCCAACGCCATCCCAGACGGATGGATGGGTATGGACGCATCCCCCAAGGCAGTAGCCGAGTGGAGAGAGGTACTGCTGAACTCCAGAACCATACTCTGGAACGGTCCCGTAGGAGTATTCGAGATGCCCAACTTCGCTCACGGCACCAACTCCATAGCCGGGATTCTCGCAGAAGCCACTGAGAAGGGAGCGTTCACCCTCGTAGGCGGCGGCGACTCAGTGGCGGCAGTTACCCAGATGGGCTATGCCGACAAGGTCAGCTACGTGTCTACCGGCGGCGGTGCGATGCTGGAGTTCTTAGAAGGAAAGGAACTGCCCGGAATCAAGGCCATCAGGGAATAACGGCGTGCAGAAAAAGACAGAACAGGCAAACTGCTGCGTCGTCTTAGGTATATGAAAGAGCAACTGGAAAGCCTCAACTCCATCTCCATCAACTTCGGGGAGAACGGCATGATGATAGTCAACATCCTGCTGGCTTTCATCATGTTCGGAGTGGCCCTCGGGATAAGGCTGGACACTTTCAAACAGGTGTTCCGCCATCCCAGATCCATCATCACCGGCATTCTGCTGCAATGGGTCGGACTGCCCGCTGTGACATTCCTGATCTGCATGGCCCTGAACCACTGGATCACCCCGATGGTGGCCCTGGGCATGATACTGGTGGCGTCCTGTCCCGGGGGCAACATCTCCAATTTCATCTCCTCCCTCTCGAAGGGCAACGTAGAGCTTTCCGTGAGCATGACAGCAGTGACGACCGCATTCGCCCCCCTGATTACTCCGTTCAATTTCTTCATCTGGGGAACATTGTACTACAATGCCATAAGCATCACCGGTGAAATTCCCCGGCTGGTCATTCCTTTCCTGCCGATGCTGTGGCAGATACTGCTGCTCTTAGGCATCCCCATCGTCCTGGGAATGCTCTTCGCCCGGTATTTCCCCAACGCCACGAAGAAGATCACCAAACCGGCTCAGACCCTCTCCATCCTCCTCTTCTTAGTAATGGTAGTGGCATCATTCTCCCAGAATTTCCAGTTGTTCATCGACAATATCATATTCATCTTCCTGATTGTACTGGTACATAACGCCGCCGCATTCGCCACGGGATATTTCGGAGGGATGGCGGCCCGTCTGCCGCTGAGAGACCGCAGGTCAATAACGATTGAGGTCGGCATCCAGAACTCGGGACTCGGACTGGTGCTACTGTTCAACCCCGCCATATTCCCTCCGGAGATATGGCACGGACACTACGGAGGAATGCTTTTTGTAACGGCATGGTGGGGTATCTGGCATATCATCGCCGGTCTCACTTTGGCCGCCATCTTCCGCAGGCATCCCCTTCCGGAGGGCAATGTCAAGGCGGCAGCATAATTTTCAAGTACAATGGGTAAGAAGGAAAACAGGAAAATTCAGGACTTCAACGGACTCTACGCCTTTCTGCGGCATTACGTCGATTTCATGCTGCGGATGGCATACCGCAGGATAAAATACGTGGGACTGGAAAAAGTACCAGCCGACGGAGCTGTCATCTACGCCCCGAACCACACAAACGCCCTGATGGACGCGCTGGTGATTCTGGCCATGGACCGCAAGCAGAAGGTATTCGTGGCCAGGGCCGACATTTTCAGGAACCCAAAAGTCGCGAAGATTCTCCGCTTCCTGAAGATCATGCCCATCATGCGCATCCGCGACGGTATGGACGAGGTGCGCAAGAACACCGAGATCATCCACAAGAGCGTGGATGTGTTACTTGACAAAGTACCCTTCTGCATACTGCCCGAAGGGAGGCATCAGGCAAAGCATTCGCTGCTGCCCCTGTCCAAAGGCATATTCCGAATCGCCCTCGAAGCCGAAAAGATCATGGACGGGCGCCTGCCCCTGTACATCGTGCCGGTAGGTCTGGAATACGGAAACTTCTTCCGGTTCCGCTCCACCGTCCTGGTACAGATAGGTGACCCGATCAACGTCAGCGGATATATCAGGGAGCATGCCTCGCTCTCCCAGCCCGAGATGATGAACCTGATGAAGGACGAGCTCACAGAGCGGATGAAGGAGGTCATCCTCTACATTCCCGATGACGAATACTACGATGCTACCTTAGATACCTGTGCCGCCGTCATCAATCAGCAGGTGGATTCCTGGAAGAAGGAGCATCCAGGCTTACGCCGCCACTCCCTGACCACTCGATTCGCGGCCAACAAGATGACCCTCGGACAAATAGCCCGATTGCGGGTCTCCGAACCGAAGAAAGCCGCAGAACTGTTAAGCAGTGCCGCCGACATCCACCGCGAGCGGGAGGAACGTGGTATTTCCCTCGGTTCCGTCATCAAGAAGCACCCCTTCTGGTCCCGCCTGCTCCAGCTGCTGGTACTCATTGTCACCCTCCCCTACACTATTCCGGCCGGAGTGCTGACCCTCCCCGTAACCGGCCTTTCAGCCTTCCTCTTCTCGAAGATGAAAGACCGCGCGTTCTACAACTCCATCCGCTTTGTAGTCACACTCGTGCTCTGGCCGCTGCTGCTCATCATCTACGCCATTGTCCTCTACTGCACCCTTCCGTGGGAATGGGCCCTGGGTCTGTCAATCGCCCTCGTGCCCGCCACCGTCCTGTGCCAGGAAGCCTGGAGACTGCTGCGGCTGGCAGTATCCGACCTGCGGCTGCTCTGCGCCCCGAAGCTCCGCCGCTCCATCCGGGACCTGCGACGACAGTTCCTGGACCTTCTGCATAAAGAAGAGGAGCCAGCATGATCCGATCATACTGCCCGTAGGACTCGGAGGCTGCATCGGCAGCATACTCCGATATCCTGTCTCGACATTCTCCAAGCCGTGACGATGCTCCAGAGCGGCAATTCCACAGGCAGCGCGCCTTATTCCCAAAAGCCGGAATCGAGTATACACGTACCAGCTACTACACTTCGGTAAGTCCAACAGCCACTGCAAAACATATCTTACTGATTACAAATCCCATACAGATTCTCCATTTTGCTGGACCCCGCATTTTTTGCCATAAAACCGTCATTTTACCCCAGGTCCGACATGCAGCACCTCCAGAATCCCCTGAATATCAAGACTATTTTCACACTTTTACTGCTGGACCTAAGGTGCATCACCTGAACACAAGCACAAAGGGCAGAATCTCCTCGTCGGCGACATCGATCCAAAACTGACCTGAGCAACATTACTGTATTCTGCTGCTTATCTGCTCCTCCTCGAAACGGGAGGAAATGATTATAGCATCTGAGCTGAGGCTTCCGAAGATGTTCTCGGACTGGGAAATGCCGGTGTACCTGTACAAGACCTCCTACGGCCAGAAGAACTGGGGCTGGCTGATACGCAAGGGGGCGATAGAGGGTTTCGGGCAAGAGGAGCCCGTATCCCGATTACAGAGGAGAGAACGAAAACGGAGAGGCAGAGACCTGACCGGGAATATAACCGGGACGGAAACAGCGGCCGGGAACAAAGTCCTCATGCTGTTTTGAGATTTTTTGTAATTTTGCGCGCGAATTGAGATATGTGTCGCCATGGACGTTTTACTTGCTCTTCTGCCCATCCTGACACTGATTGTACTGATGGGCGTGTTCAAGGTTCCGGGAGACCGGAGCAGTTTGATAACACTGATTGTCACCATCGTCATAGCGGTATGGTATTTCGGCCAGCCGCTGCAGCAGACGGGATTGTCGTTTTTCTACGGTGCGCTCAAGGCACTGGTTCCCATACTGCTGATCATCCTTATGGCCATCTACAGCTACAACGTACTCCTGCACACCGGGAAGATTGAGGTGCTCAAGGCCCAGTTCTCATCCATCTCCTCCAACAAATGCATCCAGGTGCTGCTCATCACCTGGGGATTCGGGGGACTGCTGGAGGGCATGGCCGGATTCGGTACGGCCGTGGCCATACCGGCGGCGATTCTCATCAGCCTCGGGTTCAAGCCGGTCTTCTCCGCACTGGTCAGCCTCATCGCCAACAGCGTGCCCACGGCTTTCGGGGCGGTCGGAGTGCCGGTCATCGTCCTGGCGCAGGAGACCTCGCTGGATGTGATGAAAGTGGCTCCGGCAGTTGTAGCCCAGCTGGCCGTAACCATGATATTGGTACCGATAGTCATTGCCCAGCTGACTGTACCGGGGAAGAAGGCTCTGCCCCGCAACATCCTCATCGGTACGGTCATCGGAGCAGTATCCTTAGCCGTCCAATACCTTGCGGCCAGATATATCGGACCGGAAACCCCGGCCATTCTCGGCTCCGTCGCAGCCATCGCGGTCATCATCCTGCTGGGCCGCATCCTGGACCGCCGCACGGCACGGAACTCCGCACAGGACTCAGAACCGGACAATTCCGGGACAGCGGCGACACATTCCTTACGAAAGCACACCACACGAGAGATAATCCAGGCCTGGGCCGTATACGCCCTGATCATGCTGCTCATACTGCTGACCAGCCCCCTGCTGCCCATCAAGGATATCCTGGCTCCCGTTGCCGAAACATCCATCGGCTTCAACATCGGCGGAGAGACCCGCACATGGTCCGTACAATGGCTCGTCCAGGGCGGACTCCTGCTGTTCATCGGCTCATTCGCCGGCGGACTGCTGCAGGGAGGTAAGGCCGGCGGACTGCTAAGGCTGCTGTGGAAATCCACCGTACAGCTCAAAAAGACATTCATCACGGTCATCTGCCTCGTGGGCTTCTCCTCGATCATGGAGACCTCGGGCATGATCAATACCCTCGCCGTCGCACTGGCCACGGCCACAGGAGCACTTTACCCGCTGTTCGCCCCCGCCATCGGAGCCATCGGAACATTCCTCACCGGCAGCGACACCTCGGCCAACATCCTTTTCGGCAAGCTGCAGGCCGGCGTGGCGGAACACATAGGCGCGGATCCCGTATGGATCTCGGCTTCCAATACCGCCGGAGCCACCGGAGGCAAGATCATCTCCCCGCAGAGCATTGCCATTGCCACCTCTGCCTGCGGACAGCAGGGACAGGAAGGCAAAATCCTCAAGGCAGCCCTGCTCTACGCCCTCGGCTACGTGGTCATAACCGGTATTATCGTATACATTTTCGCATATTGAAAACAGACACATAACAGCATCTTATTATGAAAATAGGACTTTTCATTCCCTGCTTCGTCAATGCCGTCTACCCTCAGGTGGGCACAGCCTCCTTCAAGCTGCTGCGCTCGCTCGGAGTGGACGTGGACTACCCGCTCGGACAGACCTGCTGCGGCCAGCCCATGGCCAACGGCGGCTTTGAGAAGGACTCGGCCCCGCTGGCCCGCAACATGGAGAAACTTTTCAAGGACTATGACTACGTGGTGGGCCCTTCCGGCAGCTGCGTGGCCTTCGTCAAGGAACACTACCCCGAGATTCTGCACAAGGAGGCGCACGAGTGCCTCAGCAGCCGGATATACGAGATATGCGAGTTCATCCACGACGTGGTGCGGCCTACAGAACTGCCCCGCGCGCATTTTCCCCACATGGTCAGCATCCACAACAGCTGCCACGGACAGAGACTGATCCGACTGGCCTCCCCCTCTGAGCTGAACATTCCCCATTATTCCAAACTCAGGGACCTGCTTTCCCTCGTGAAGGGCATAGAGGTCATGGAGCCTTCCCGGGTCGATGAGTGCTGCGGTTTCGGAGGCATGTTCTCCATAGAGGAGCCGGCCGTATCCGCATGCATGGGCGCCGACAAGGTCCGCGACCACATGTCCACCGGGGCAGAATACATCACCGGAGCCGACTCCTCCTGCCTGATGCACATGGAAGGTATTATCCAGAGACAGAAACTGCCCGTCAAGACTATTCACATAGTCGAGATCTTAGCATCAAACCTTTAACATCCGATCTTATGAGTACACATTCGAAAGCAGCCGAAAAGTTCATAGCCGACAAGGAGAGGACTGCATGGCACAACCAGGCCCTGTGGTTCGTCCGCGAGAAAAGGGACCGCATGGCCCGGTCCGTCCCCGAATGGGAGGCCCTGCGGGAGGCGGCGGCCCGCACCAAGATACATACCGTCACGCATCTGGCCCATTACCTCGAGATGTTCGAGCGCAATGCCACGGCCAACGGCATACACGTACACTGGGCCAAGGACGCCCAGGAGCACAACGAGATAGTCTACGGCATCCTCAAGGAGCACGGAGTCAGGCATCTGGTCAAGAGCAAGTCCATGCTCGCCGAAGAATGCGGCCTGTCCCCCTATCTGGAGGAGCGCGGCATCGAGGCTGTAGAGAGCGACCTCGGAGAGCGCATCATGCAGCTTATGCACCGGCCGCCCAGCCACATAGTCCTTCCGGCCATACACGTCAAGAGGCAGGAAGTGGGAGAGCTCTTCGAACGCGAGATAGGCACAGAGCACGGCAACAGCGACCCGACCTACCTCACCCACGCTGCCAGAGGGCACCTGCGCGACAAGTTTCTCCATGCCGATGCGGCCATGACCGGAGTCAATTTCGCCGTGGCCTCGTCCGGAGCCTTCGTCGTATGCACCAACGAGGGCAACGCCGACATGGGCACATCCTTCCCCAAACTGCATATAGCCATCATGGGCCTCGAGAAAGTGATTCCCGACTACGACGCCCTCGCCATATACCACCGGCTGCTCGCCCGCTCCGCCACAGGACAGCATTCCACCACCTACACCACACACTACAAACGGCCCGTGGAAGGCCAGGAGATGCACATCGTCATCGTGGACAACGGCCGCAGCAGGATACTCGGCAACCCCGTCCACCGCAACATGCTCAAATGCCTGCGCTGCGGAGCCTGCATGAATACCTGCCCCATCTACCGCCGTTCAGGAGGTTATTCCTACTCCTACTTCATCCCCGGACCGCTGGGCATCAACCTCGGAATGCTCGCCGACCCCAAACAGTACAGCGGCAACGTCTCCGCATGCAGCCTCTGCATGTCCTGCTCCAATGTCTGCCCCGCCAAGATCGATCTCGGAGAGCAGATCTACTCCTGGAGGCAGGAACTCGATTCCCTCGGACTGGCCAATCCGGTCAAGAAGGGCATCGTCAAGGTGCTCAACACCGCCCTGCGCAGTCCCGGCATGTTCCATTTCTGCATCAAGGCAGGACGGCTCGGAGAGAAAATCGCCCCGCACGGCCTGCTCTACTGCAGTGCCAACGCCTGGGGCCGCGACCGCGAGCTGCCGGAATTCACCTCCCGCACATTCGAACAGATCTGGAAAGAAGAACTGTCCTCCTCCGCCCCGGCCGGCCAGGGCAAATCCGAGGAGAGCGGGAAATAACAGTTTTACCGTAAAACAAGCATCTACGACATGAGCAGCAAGGAAACAATACTCGAGGCCCTCAAGGCCAACAGCCCCGCACCCGTGGAAAGAGGGCCGCTGGGCTTCACCCCTATGACATTCTCCGACCCTTTAGCGGAGTTCCGGGAAAGAGCGGTCAAGGCCGCAGCGGCCCGGTGCATCCTGATCGAAGAGGGGGACGGCAGCATCCGGGAGCGCATAGCCTCCATTGTCCGCCGGACCTACCCTGAAGCCAGACGCATAGCCTCCAATCTGCCCGAGGCCGCATCCTGCGCCACATTCAACGCCGACGAACTGGAAGATCCCCGCGATCTCGCCGGCACCGATGTCGCCATAGTCCGCGGAGCCTTCGGAGTAGTCGAGAACGGCGCCATCTGGATACCCCGCGCATTCCGGCACAAGGCCATGCTATTCATCCCCGAAGCCCTCGTCATCCTGCTGGACAGAAAGCAGATAGTGTGCAACATGCACGAAGCCTACGCCAAGGAGGATTTCGACACCTACGACTTCGGCAGCTTCATCGCCGGCCCCTCCAAGACCGCCGACATCGAGCAGGCTCTGGTCATCGGCGCCCACGGAGCCCGGGACGTCACGGTCATCCTGCTGTAACGGTTACCACGGAAACCATACAGCCCACAGTCCGTCAGTGCGGCATCTACATGACAAAAATGCCTATCTTTGTATCCTGTAATCAGTAACAACACAGAACCGACACCGATATGAAATTCATTTCGTGGAATGTAAACGGCCTGAGGGCCTGCTGCGGCAAGGGATTCGAGGAATCCTTCAAGACACTGGACGCAGACTTTTTCTGCCTGCAGGAGACCAAGATGCAGGAAGGACAGCTGGACATAGCCTTCGATGGCTACCGCTCATACTGGAACTACGCTCAGAAAAAAGGCTACTCCGGCACCGCCATATTCTCCCGGCATGAGCCGCTGTCAGTCTCCTACGGTCTGGGCCTGGAGGAGCACGACACCGAAGGCCGCGTAATCACACTCGAGATGCCTGAGTTCTACCTGGTTACGGTCTACACACCCAATTCCCAGGACGAGCTCCGGCGGCTGGATTACCGCATGACATGGGAGGACGAGTTCCGCGCCTACCTGCTGCGTCTGGATGCCGTCAAGCCGGTCATCGTCTGCGGCGACCTCAACGTGGCCCACAAGGAGATCGACCTGAAGAACCCGAAGACCAACAGGATGAATGCCGGATTCACCGACCAGGAGCGCGGCAAGTTCTCCGACCTGCTCGCTGCCGGATTCACCGATACATTCCGCTATTTCTATCCCGACACCGAGGGCGTCTATTCCTGGTGGTCCTACCGCTTCAAGGCCCGCGAGAAGAACGCCGGGTGGCGCATCGACTATTTCCTCGTATCCAACCGCCTCCAGCCTAAGCTGCTCGGTGCGTCCATCCACAACGAGATATTCGGTTCCGACCACTGCCCCGTCGAGCTTACCCTCGACATCTGAGAGTCTGGGAAACGGACTGCCAGCAACACCGGCTCGATCCAACGAATGGTTTTCAGCAGTTAGACTGGTAAGGGGACCCAGGATAGCGCAGGGCTACAGCCCGTAGTCATAGAGGGCCTTGCGCTGTGCGTCGCGGGCGTTCTTGACGGGAACGAGGGTGAAGCTCCAGGTGTAGTCGCGGTCGGCGGGGAGCTGGTACTGCGGTTCGGGACGATCACCCCAGCTGTCGTAGCCGGCCACGCCCTGCTGGCGCATGTCGATGCAGACCTCAACGTAGTCCTGCGGGACAATGTCGTTGATGTGGTGCATGCGGCGCAGCACGTCCTTCGCGTCAGCGGGATCCTTGGAGGCAATCTGCTCCGGAGTGAAGTTGGGCCACTGGTAGTCGTGTTCCACAGCCTCCTCCGAGTCGAAATCCTCCACGGGATTACGTAGGGCACTGAAGCCTATCGTACTGTCAGCCACCACCATCAGGCCGTTGCCCCCTCCATAGAAGGCGGCCCAGCGGGTGTCGCTGCGGTGGCCGTTCTCCTGGGGACGCACGTAGGGGAAATACATGGCCTCAGCCGAAGACGAATACAGTCCCACCAGCGAGCCGCGGCTGCGGTCGATATAGTTCTCTCCCGGGCCGCGTCCGTACCACGTCACCCCGTGCATGGCTACGGGCAGACGGAAACGCACACCGATACGGGGAACTTCCGGACGGGCCTTCAAGCCGACACGGGACTCCTGTCCGGGCGTATAGGTCGCCGTCAGGGTCGCCTCGGAGGCCTCGGACTCCACCTCTGGCATCAGGGCCGGAGTAAAATGCAGGCGGGCATCCACCACTCCGTCGGGATGCACCCGGTACTCCGCGATATACTTGTTGCCTGCCGCTAACAGGTACTCCACCGTCATCACGGCATCAGCTCCGTCCATGGCAACTGACACAGCACCCACGCGCAGCTCCTGCGAGGAAGTCTTCCATATCTGCAGCCGCTTGGGAGCCCCGTTGCCGTAGTCGTTGTCATTGGGTCCGCGCCAGAAATTGGGACGCAGTCCGAAGCCGCCGGCAAAATACTCCACGCCACGCACCTTATAGGAGGTGACAGCGGCAGCGGAGCGGTCGAACACCCATTCCACCGAAGGGGAGAAAATGCTTATCACACCCTCGGACGACACGGAGTCGACCGACAGGGCCGGACCGCGGCCCTCGGCATAAACAGGCCGCTCACCCGTGACAGGGAAGGCTATCTGGTCGGAAGCCAGCACATGTCCTGCAGGGATACCAAGCACCTCCGAACGCTGCTTCATATACAGATTGAGAAAATACTCCGTGCCGCTGCTCTTCAGTGCCGGCACGGGAATCTCCACCGTCACCGTATCCTGTGGAGCGGCGCTCACGGCCAATGTCCCGGAAGCGGCCACCCGTCCGTCAGCGGTCAGCTCGTAGGTAAAATCATACGCATCCAGGTCAGTAAAGTAGAAACGGTTGATGACATCCACCGACACCTTGCCGCCGGAAGGCAATGAGGAAAATGCGAGCCGGCCGGTCGCAAGGGTACGCTCTGCCGTGGGATCCTCGGCATAGCCGGAGGGCCGGAAAGCGGCATTCTGGTAGGCATGCTTGACTTCAGTCATCGCCGGATGGGGATTGCGGTCGGGATTGACAATACCGTTGCAGAGGAAATTGCCGTCGCTCGGGGCATTGACGCCGAAGTCTCCGCCGTAGGCCCAGAAGCCTCCGTCACGGTCCTGCCAGATGCCCTGGTCCACCCAGTCCCAGATATAACCGCCCTGCAGGTTGGGGTAGCGGTAGATCTCGTCCCACTGCAGGGAGAGGCTGCCGGAGGAATTGCCCATCGCATGGGAATACTCCGAGGGCACCACCGGGCGGTCACTGCCGGAACGGCCTATCTGCCGCAGCCAGTCCGCTCCCGGATACTGCGGCACGTACATGTCGCTGTTCCACTCCCACTGTGCCCGCTCATAGCAGACGGGACGGTCCATTCCTCCCCTCTCGCGGTCCTTGATCCAGAGATAGGTCTGGTAGAAATTGTATCCGTTGCCGGCCTCATTGCCAAGGGACCAGACGGTGATGCATGGATAGTTCTTGTTGCGCTCGTACATATTGACGGTACGGTCCATGTGGGCGGCGAGCCATTCGGGATTGTTGCCGAGTGTCCCGCCCTTGCGCAGGTTGTAGTACATGCCGTGGGACTCGATATTGGCCTCGTCGTAGACGTACAGGCCGTACTCATCGCACAGCTCGTAGAATCGGCGGCCCTGGGGATAGTGGGCCAGACGCACGGTGTTGATATTGTTCTGCTTCATCAGCTCCAGGTCGCGGCGGATAAGCTCCTCGGTGACATAGTGACCGGTCATGGGGTTGTGCTCGTGGGTATTCACGCCCTTGAGCTTGACCGGCTGCCCGTTGACGTAGAAGAGCACGTAGGGACGGCCCTCAGGGGAAAGTTCTCCGGACGGCTTGATCTCGAACTTGCGGAATCCCACATGATAAGGCACGGTCTCCACCGCCTTCCCGTCAGCATAGACGGTCATGGTCAGCCGATACAGGTCCGGATGCTCCGCAGACCAGGGCTGGACATCGGGGATACGGTTCTCGAAGAGCACTTCCGAGGTACTTCCGGCATCCAGAGGCACATTCCGGACATCAGACCACACCACGGCCCCGTCCGGCCCGGTCAGCGTTCCGCGCAGCACCGCCTCGGAGCCACTGGCAGATGTATTCTTCAGCACCGCCCTGAGCGAGAACAAACCTTCAGTATAAGTGTCGTCCAATGTTGAGACCACCGTGAAATCCTTCAACGCGGCCTCCCTGGGCTGGCACCACAGGTACACGTCCCTCTCGATACCGCTCATCCTCCAGAAGTCCTGGCACTCCAGATACGAGCCGGTGCTCCAACGGTATATCTTCAGCACCAGAGTATTGACCCCAGGCACGAGAAAGTCGCTCACGGCAAACTCCGCCGAGGTCTTGGAATCCTCGCTGTAGCCCACCTCGCGGCCGTTCAGGTACACGTACACCCCGGATTTCGCCCCGTCAACATTCAGGAATATCTCCGAGCCGTCCCATGCCTCGGGCACTGTGAACTCCCGACGGTAGACCCCGACGGGATTGTCCTCGGGCAGGACAGGAGGCGTGGGATTGCGCGGCTTGAACTCATAGCCGTGGTTGGTATAGATGGCCGTACCGAAGCCCTGCACTTCCCAGTTGCCAGGCACGTTGATGTCGTTCCATCCTGAGGCATCCACGGAAGGATCGGCAATATTCTCCGGCAGGTCACGGTAAGCGTCAACGAAGTAGAACTTCCACACCCCGTTGAGCAGCAGGTAACGGGGGCTGTTCTCATAGCGGTACGCGGCGGCTGTCGCCGAGTCGGGATAGCTCATGAAAGCCGTCCGGGGATATTCCCGGTTCACCTCCACGGTCTGCACGTCCTGCCAGTAAGGCAGCCGGTCCTTCTGTCCCTGAGCAGACAGTACCGCCGGACAGAGCACAAGTGCGAGAGGAATCAGTATGTTCTTCATAAACGTTATAAATTAAAAAAGGCTGTGTCGAAATACTTCAACCACAGCCCGTTGATTTCTAAATTCTATTTGGTGGCGGGTCAGATCAGAGCAGTTTGCCCGTTATGGCGCACCGTTACATTATAGCGTTGGCCTTCAGGCAGGATACCACAGCCACTGCCACGAACACCAGGCAGATGATGGTGGCCACAATATAGGAGATGACCTTCAGGCGGCTGATCCATATATTGTTGTTCCAACCGAGAGTATGGAATGCGCTCCAGAAACCATGGGTCAGGTGCAGCCACACAGCCACGAACCAGATAACATAAAGTGCCGTCACCCAACCGCATTTAAAGGTATCAAGAAGCAGCTGGTAGGGATCTGCAAGCTGGTCGTGGGGAACACCACGGAACTGCTGGAGCTGCATGTCAGCCCAGAAATGGGTGAGATGGAAAGCCAGCAGGCCAAGCACGACAACACCGAGAACAAGCATGTTCTTAGCGGCCCAATTATCTGCCTTGCTCTTATTGGCTACCGCATAGCGGTTGTTGCCTCGTGCCCTGTAGTTGGTCCATGACAGATACAGCGCATATATGATGTGGATGATGAATCCTAAAGCCAGTACAGGCACCATCACGGTAATGATCGGCAGCGCCATAAAGTCACATCCGGCCCTGAAAGCATCCGGGCTGATGAGAGACAGGCCGTTAATAGTCATATGCAGGAGTAGGAAAATTACCAGGAATAATCCCGTGATGCTCATAATGAGCTTTTTCCCGATGGATGATTTAAAAATACTTGCCATTGTTGCGTGTTGTTTTTGTTTTTCGCGGCAAAGATAAGAAACTGTTTTGAATTTTCAACACATTATCTCCACACATTACAGCCTGCATCCCTAATACATCACGGCCGCTAAAATGCGATTATCGAACGTACCAGACAGCCTCCGCTCTTATCAGACCCCTCAATCCCGCCTGCCTGCGAATTGAGGAAAATTGTAGTGCTACAATATTTTCAAAAAAGAACGACAAAACTGTCTGCCTGAATAAAGTTGTAAGAATCCTGAATGTTTTTTTAAATAATTATTACTTTTGGGTTTCATATATTTTTAATACGATAGAACACATATACGCCATGGACCGCTTTTTTTTGAAAAAGATACAGAATATAAGCACATATATTCCAAGTGACTCCACTATGGAACTGCTATTCGAATCAACTGAGGAAATAACACTGAGCCCCCGTGAAATACTGATTGGATACGGCATGACGGATCCCAGCCTGTATATGCACCAACCGTCTCTCCTGCAGATCGAAGCATGCAAGATAAGACCAGACATAATAAATGCCGTCTCCAACAACAGGCTTGCGTCCTATTTAGGAGTCACTCCATCATGGCTTTGTAAATTAAGGAAAAAGATGTTGTATGAATAGGCCGGACAAAATAAAAGAGACTGGATACCCCGTACCATTTATCATTGCAGGGCCGTGCAGCGTGGAGAGCCGGGAGCAGATAATGGCGGCTGCCGAAGGTATCAGCAGGACCGGTGTCAGGATGCTGCGCGGAGGGCTGTGGAAACCCAGAACACACCCAGGCAGCTTTGAAGGAGTCGGAGAAGCCGGCGCTCAGTGGTTACGCGACGCGGGAAAGGCCACCGGCATGAAAACCGCTACCGAAGTGGCAAATGCCAGACACGTGGAAGTCATACTGAAATACGGAATAGACGCCGTCTGGATCGGTGCCCGCACCACAGGCAATCCTTTTCTGGTACAGGAAATAGCTGATGCATTGAAAGGAACGGAGCTGCCTGTACTTGTCAAGAATCCTCTGGTTCCTGATCCGGAACTCTGGATAGGAGCCATAGAGCGTCTGGCCGCCGACGGCAGACAAGTCTTCGCAGTACACCGCGGCTTTCATTTCTACGGTGAGAGTCTGTACCGCAATGTCCCTTTCTGGCAAATACCTGTGGAACTGCGCAGAAGAATGCCGGAGTTGCCGGTCCTATGTGATCCAAGCCATATCGGAGGACAGCGCGGTATAGTCAGAAGCATATCGCAACAGGCCATGGCCCTCGGATTCGACGGTCTGATGATAGAGGTACATCCAGACCCGGACAAGGCCCTGAGCGATGCCGCCCAGCAGATAACTCCGGCTGAACTGGCGGAACTTCTGAATTCTCTGGTGATGCGCGGCAATCCAACCCCGGGGACGGAGGCCGCAGCGGCTCTGGACAGCCTTCGCAGCGACATCGACAGGATAGACGCCTCCCTTATCGACCTGCTGGCTGAGCGCATGAGCATCTCCGAGGCCATCGGCCGCATCAAGGAGCGCAGCGGCCTCACCGTCCTGCAGACCGGCCGCTGGAACGCCGTCCTGGAGAAAGTACGCGCTATGGCAAAAGAAAAAGATCTCGATGAAGACTTTATCACCGAGATCTTTACGACTATCCACCGCGCCTCCATGGAGCGGCAGCTGGGAAACAGTACTGACCGTCAGAAACGGTAACCGACACTTATGCCGGGGCGGATCAAGGTCAAAGGGAGCGGGCCTCCGAAATCTCCGTCCCGGTAATAGTAAGTCCCTGACAACATAAAATCAATGCTGCAGGACACCGCAATATCTATTGCATCTCCATTCCTCAGTCTTATTCCCATGCCTAATTCCGGATCAAGTTCCGGTCCGATTCCATACGATGCCGATTTATCCGCATCACTTCTGAAATTCCACCCGCTCAAATATTCAAAACCGACATCACAGCCAAGATAGCACTCCACTTTCTCAGCATTGACAAAAAACCACCTGGGATGAAATCCTATGCTATAAAAAGACCCGTATGGGAATCCGATATCAGCGGACAACGCACCACCGACAAACCACCTGTCTCCGCCCAGACGGACACCGTGAACAGTAGACAGTCCTACGGCCACCTCGTAGGAATAAGTCAATGACACACTGCCCTCGTATTTATACGACTTGTTCAGACGGGCGTCATCCCCAATATCATTAGGTCTGGCAGACATAGAAAGCACAGAACTGAAAAAGAATATAATGAATACTGATTTTTTCATATTTTTATAAATGACTAAAAATCAAAATGATTAAAAATTTCCTGCTTTACTATGCGGAGTGAATCCGCATAGTAAAACTGCACGAATTCGATGCCAATTCCACAGAATATGGATATCTCCATATGAAGTTTTCATAGCGCAAGTTATTAAAAAAAATCATTAAACAAAAAAATCCGGAGAAGAATCCCCGGATTTTCATCTGCCGTATCTGTCTGGTGGTATGAGCGGCTACCTTCTGGAGTAGGTCAGCACCATGTTGACGGAGCTGCTGGTGGGCAGAGCCTCTGTCGTAAACTCTATATCCGTATTGTCCAGGGACATATTGGAGATGATTCTAACCCAACCCTTAACAAGACCTTCTCCCAAGAGGGCCATCTCATCGCCGGTGAGAGACTCTCCTCTCCTGTATTTGGCGGCGACACTCAGGCACTCCACACGGTCTGTATCAAGCTGCTCCAGTGTCCTGCCCGCGATACTGCCTCCTGCATAGTCGGTTTCAAGAGTCCTCAGGGCAAAATCAAAAAGCTCAGCGACATACTCATATCCGTCAGTACGGTCGGCAGAAACCAGAAACTCCTCGACAATCTGTACAAGGCCGCCGTTCTCGAACACATAGGTAAGATCCACACTGGATATCATGCTGGACAAGCCCATTATGGAACTGGTGCCCTCGCCTATATACTCGTCACTGGAACCTCTCTTCACAAGGCCCGGCTCGCGGTACATGGTGATATCCACCGAATCGCCCCAGAACGAATTCCGGGCATCACACCTTACCACCTCGAACTCACCGGAAACAGATACCGATTTCTCCTCCTCTCCTGCAGGAGCGTCGTTGAATCTCATATCTACATTCAAGGCGACCTCCATGATTCCGGCATTCATCGGCACATAATAGCAGGTATATCTGCCACGGCCGTTCACGAAATCATAGGAAGTGTATATATCCATGATCTCATTCCCGTTTATAGTCCATACAGGGTCCAGACTGTAGACATTGCCTGACACAGATGTCTGATCCTCGACAGTGAACACTATCTGGTGGCCTATACCTATCTTATCCTGACTTACTGCTATGTCCCCGAGTTCAGGAGGCACCGGAGCCGACGGTCCGTCATCGCATCCAGTCATCGCAGCAAGAGAAACGGCCGATGCAACGGATATCGCCAGAAAACTTCTTACATTCATAATCATCACTTTATACTAAACTGTCATTATCTCTTTTTCCTTGTTGGCAAGGATGGTGTCGATCTTCTTGTTGAAGTTGTCCACCTCCTTCTGCACGTCATTCTCGGCGTCCTTGACCATATCCTCAGACAAACCGTCCTTCTGAGCCTTCTTCAACTGGTCGTTGGCCTCCTTACGGGCATTGCGCACGGATACCTTAGCCGACTCGCCGGCTGCCTTGGACTTCTTGACCAGCTCCTTGCGGCGGTCCTCAGTAAGGGGCGGGACGTTGATGCGGATGTGCTCACCGTTGTTCTGGGGCGTGAAACCGAGGTTGGCATCCATGATGGCCTTCTCGATCTTCGGGATCATGTTCTTCTCCCAGGGCTGGATAAGCATCGTGCGGGCATCGGGCACGGTGATGCTGGCCACCTGAGGCACGGGAGTGGGATTGCCGTAGTAATCCACCATGACGCTGTTGAACACAGCGGGGTTGGCCTTGCCGGCCCTGTAGGTCTTGAGGTCTTCCTCCAAAAAGTTGACGGCCTCGGCCATCTTTTTCACTGCCGCAGCAATGATGTCTTTTGCATTGTCTGCCATAATATTCTGTTTTAGTTGTTATTTCGTTTGTTTTCCAGTCTACCTGCGCACCAACGTACCTACTTTCTCTCCGGAAAGCAGTTTCTGCAGGTTACCCTCCCGATTCATGTCAAAGACGATGATAGGCATATTGTTGTCATTGCAAAGTGCAAATGCGGTGCTGTCCATCACCTTCAGCCCGTCAGAGAGGGCCTTGTCAAATGTCAGCTCATCGTACCTGACAGCCTTCGGATCCTTCTCCGGATCTGCAGTATAGACTCCGTCCACCCTGGTACCCTTCAGCAGAGCGTCAGCACCGATCTCGCAGGCCCTGAGAGCCGCCGCAGAGTCAGTGGTGAAGAACGGGTTGCCGGTGCCTCCGGCGATGAGTGCCACCGCTCCACGCTCCATGGCCGCCACAGCATTGTCCCTGGTATAATATTCCGCAATGGGCTTCATCGGAGTAGAGGTAAATACCTCAGCGTCCACTCCGGCACTGCGGATTGCCATCGCCAGACCGAGACTGTTGATCACCGTAGCGAGCATCCCCATACGGTCGCCGCCCACGCGGTCGAAGCCCTTGCCGGCCCCGGAAAGTCCTCTGAAAATGTTGCCGCCGCCCACTACGATGGCGACCTGCACTCCGCTCCTGACCGCAGCGGCCACCTCCGCGGCATAGCGGGCCAGCATCCCTTCATCGATGCCGCGTCCCTCATGTCCTCCGAGGCTCTCCCCGCTGAGTTTGAGCAATACCCTTTTATACTTCATATTATCCGTAATTTGCATTTATCCTGCAAATTTACTGAAAATTTCCAAAGAACGGCTGCTATTTCCCGGATATTGTTCAGTTCTCCCATGGGAGATGTGCTTTTCTGAATTCACAAACACACTCCACGTAATATAACTATCTTATTGTTCGGAAAATAGCCATAAACGTCCGTTCTTGTCGGCCCTTAAAAAAGCGGCGAGAAGAACTGAACAAAACCACTAACATCTTGAATATAAGCATAATGACACAAACCAAATGTGTTCTCAAATTCAGAATCGCGTCCGGGACAACGGACCTATGGATGTCAGTTTTCGTCGGCGAGAAGGGCGTCCACGTCGGCCTTGATGGGAGTGCCGGTGGCGTAGTCCCAGAGGGTGACGGAGCGGATATTGTAGTAGTAGTACCAGTAGTAATAGAGCTGCTGGACATAGTCCTGACGGGCGAGGTCCTTGGCGTCGCGGGCGTCGTTGAGCTCGAGGACGCTCATGCGGCCGATCAGGAAGGACTCGACGGAGGCCTGGTAGCGGGCGTAGGCCACGCGGTCGGACTCCTGGGCGAGGGTGAGCTGGCCGGCCTGGTTGTTGAACTGCTCGGTAAGCAGGAATATATCCTGGTTGAAGTTGAGTTCCTCCTGCTGGAGCTGGGAGCGGACCACGTCGCGGTTGCTCTCGGCCACCTTGACCTGCCCCTTGCGCTTGCCCCAGTCCAGGATAGGTATCGACAGTCCGATAGACACAACCTCCTGGTCGCGGATGTCGTTGTAGGCCATGGCCAGCTCGCGGTTCACTCCGGAGTAGCCGACGGTCACGTTCAGGTCCACCTGGTACCGCTGGCCCTTGGCTGTGGCCACATCGTAGTCGGCCTCGAGTTTTCGGCGCAGGATATTCTGGGCAAATGAACTGTTGGCCAGGGCCCGGCTCAACACATCCTGGTAGTCGAGTTCCGGCAGCGGAATGGCTTCGGGCAGCACGGCCCTGATGGTATCGTTTTCAGAGAGGCCGAGGAAGGCTCTGAGGGAGAACATGGCGGAGTTCAGACTGCTGCGGCAGGAGGTCACCTCTGCCTTGGCCTGCAGGGCAGAGAGGCTCAGCTGCATTAGCTCGGTCTCGGATATCTGGCCGATCTTACGGCGTTCCTGGGCGATGTAATAGAGCTTGTCGGCGTTCTCGAGGTTCTGCTCGGCTATCTTCAGGTTCTCCACGGCAAGGATATAGTTGAAGAAATAGGTTATCGTATTCATCTTGACCTCCTCCATATCTTCGGAGTAGGCGGCGCGGGACTCGGCGTAACGCACCGGCTCGATCTTCTTGTCCCAGCGGAACGTATTCACCGAGAACAAGGGCTGGGTAAGGGTCAGGGCCACGGGGACGGACATAAATTCGTTGTAGGCTCCCGTACCCAGCTGGCGCGTCATGTCCAGACCGGTACTCAGCGAGACAGTACCTCCGGTAAACGGAATGTTCTGGGTCACAGACAGCTCGCCGGAGAGTCCCAGCCAGTTGCTGCGCACATAGCCGTAGGAACCGTCAGCATTCTGATAGGAATTGTAGTTGTTGTTGAACGTCGGCAGCGTCCCGTTGAAGACCAGCTCCGGCAGCCGCTCCGCCTTGTAGGTCCGGAACTGCCAGTACGCGCTCTTGAGCTGGTTCAGTGCCACCGCAGCATCCACCGACTGCCCGCAGGCCAGGTCCATCGCCCCCTCGAGGGTCAGCTCCATCACGCCGCCCTCCTGTGTCCCGCCGTCCGGTACATTTCCCATTTCCGGCAGGACGCTCTCACCGGCATCCTGCGCCGCCAGTCGCTGCCCCGGCATGGCCGCCATCAGCAGCAGCAGAACTGCCGTCATCATCACCTTTATTCGAAAAATACGTCTCATTGTCTGTTTTTCAATTATTATTGTTATTGTCATTATACATTTTCTTCATATTCCAAGTATCAGAGGACCGTTTCATGCCGCTGTAGGCTTCCGCAACGGCAGGAAAACGCGGATTCGCTGCCATTGTGGCAAGGGATGGCGAAGGGCGGAGGCCTGGGTGGCTGCAAATCGCAAGATGCGGAGAGCCGATGATGAAGCCCGGTGCAATATGGAACGACGGCATCTCATGGTCATTCCTCCCTAAGTGCTTCCGAGGGCCGCATACCGGAGACCTTCCACACGGAGACGAGGGCCGCCAGGGCATTGACCGCAAACACGACTGCGGCCACTACTAAAGTCACCATCAGCGCGGAAAGGAAAGGGGAGGTCAGCACCGGCCACGGGGCCAGGGAACTCTCCGGCAGCACGGGCATATTGACCTGACCTATGTAAACCACGTCCCGGCCACGGAACAGGATGATGTTCAGCACTACGAACAGTCCGAGGCCGACCGGGAGCGCAGCCAGGCGCAGACTCCTGAGCACCACATCGCGGCGCAGACGGCCCGGAGCGGAGCCCATGGCCGCACGGACACCGAACTCGTCCACACGTCTGCGTGTCTGGAGGATGTAATGCGAAAGTGCGCCGAGGACAAGGTTCATCAGCAGATATGACAGCAGAATCTTCTCCATTCCACGGCCGGCATACGAATTCATCACATCTGTCACCGGATAGGAAATCCCGGCCCGCAGATTACCGAAAGCCGCTTTAGCAGCCACCTCGTAATTGACCTGCCCGATAAACCGCAGCATGTCCACATCCTCAGACAGCCGCAGAATCCAATACTGCCCGGCGCGGATGTAACTGGCCGGCCAGACCGCCTCGTTGATGATGATGACAGGACGCGGATTGTCAGTCATAGTCCGGACTTTCTGCCGCGATATCACTCCGGCCACCGTCTTGGGGACAGCGGGAGCGGAGCCTTTGGCCATAAACAGAGTCTGCCCCATCGGGTCGCGGCCAGGGAAAAGACTCCCGGCCAGATCCTCCGAGATAATCACCGTACCGGTTCCTTCATCCACGGCTCCGGAAGCCAGCACCCGGAAACCGAAGACATCCATGAAGTCGCTGCCCAATTCTTTGATAAAACAGGTGGCCCGTATCCTGTCAGCTGTATCCGTATAAACCCGTACTTCATTATTACGGTTGTTACCGGGGAAGAACACTGACGAAGGCGTCACAGCCTCCACCCCGTCCAAAGCGGAGAGCATCCGGCCCAGCCGCCTGAAATCCTCCTGCAATACAGCATCCGTCGAAGCCTCCTCACTATAAGCCGCATCCGATGCCGGAAGCGAGAATACAGGCACGCAGACCACCCGGTCGGGCTCCCATCCCGTCGGGATACAATGACGGCGGACAGCGTTAAGCAGCAGAGGATCCGCTAAAAGCCAGCCGACGATAAAAACCAGAGCAGCCTCTGTCACCAGCCAGACATTCCGTACACGGCGGATTCTGACATACGAATTGTCCCGAAGCAGCTCCACCGCCCCCTTGCGCAGCACCTTCATCACCGGCTGCACCGAAGAGAGGATATTGAGCAGAACGACCGCCGCGAACACCATCAGGAACAGGCCCGGACGGAAGAACGGCTCCACCGGGAAGATCAGGTCCGCATCATTGTTATAATCTCCGATACTTGCCGTTGTATCCAAAAACCAGCCCGCGCACATATCCAACAGTCCTATCGACAAGCCTAGGCCCAAGACCCCGCCGACAAGCGTAAGCATCAGGTTTTCCGTGAATATCTGCGAGAATATCACCCTGAACGGAGCCCCGTAGGACTTCCGCACCCCGAACTCCGTCATCCTTTCCTGAAGGCTGGAAGAGACCATCCCGCACAGATTGACCGCCGGTATCAGCAATATCAGCACTATCGCCCCGACCGCCAGCGACAGGAACAGTCCCGGAGCATAGCCCAAAGTCGCGACCCAACAAGACGACGGCCTGGTCTCATGCGACATAAAGTATTCGCTGTCCTCCGGCAAGGCGGCATTGTAGCGGCTCACAGCCTCATCCACAGCCTCGCGTATATCATCGAAATGCCTGCGTCCCTGAGCCAGGAAGATTACGTGGCTTCCTCCATCCGGCATAACGCTCCAATTATCCCGAGTACGGTTGCGCACCTCCATATCCCGGCTCAGCCATATCTCCGCATCCGCAGTCCCGGCTGCAACCGACACATCCCGGACCACTCCGCACACCGTCACCGGACGGCCGTTTACCGTAAGCACACGCCCCAACACATCCTGCTCCCCAAAGCACTTCTGCGCCATGGTCGCCGAGATGACCGCCGACTGACCGGACTCCCCATCCACTCCGAACGGTCTTCCTGCCAGAAAATCGAAATCGAAGACATCCCAGAAACCTCCGTCCACATACCGGACATTGGCATAGAAAGCCGCCTTCTCTCCGGAAGAGACCATAACGTCCGCGCACATGAATGCAGGCCGGATTGACGACATGGCTTCCAGTCCATCTGCGTCCGCCTCCCTGATAAGGCGCACCAGCTCGTCCGGAACACTCGTGTTGCCTATTTTGTTCCCTTCCGCATCGTCATAATACACGGAAGTGAGCACCATCATCCGCGCACGGTGATTCTCAGGGTACACATTGCCCAGCAGCATCACAAAAAATATCAGGACAGTCGAGACAAGCATCATCGACAGGGCCACGCCGGTGATGTATATCAGGCTGTACTGCCGGTCCTTGAGCATTATCTGCCAGCTCTGGCGGAGGTAAACGGGTAGTTTCATGTGTTTGTACTTTTATTATTCATGCAATGTCACTTCTCATAGGCAGCTTGCGGTCATTCCTCCCTGAGCGCTTCCGAAGGCCGCATTCCGGTGACTTTCCACACGGAGAGGAGGGCCGCCAGGGCATTTATCAGGAATATCGTTCCGGCCACAATCACTGTCACCATGACTCCCGACAGGAAGCCGGACGTAATCAGAGGCCACGGTGCCATCGACTCGACGGACGGATATGCACCGTAACGCACTGCTCCCAGCACTGCCGGTTCTCTTCCCATTGCAAGGGAAAGGTTGAATACGATCAGCACTCCTATGCCGACAGCGACAGCAGTTATTCCCACGCTCTGCAGCATGGCGTCCAGTCTCAGCCGGGAAGGCGTCGCTCCCATGGCAGTACGGACTCCATATTCGTCCTTGCTCTTGCGAGAATACAGAAGCCAGAATGACAGCACGCCCAAGGCCATGTTCAGGAGCAGGAACACAATGCCGACACGGTAGAAAGTCACATCCTGATTGCTTTGCACCTGATTGAGCATAGGCCATGCACTTCTGGCCCGCACGTTGCCGAATGCCGCCTGCGATGATGAGAGCCGGAGATTGACAGCCACCGTAAACTCATCCATATCCGTACCCGGTTCAGCACGCACCGCCCATCCGGCATAACCGTTGGCTATATCGGAGTTCAGCCCGGATGCCCTGACATTGACAATCATCACGGGCACAGGGACTCCGGTAGTCTCCCATACCTTCTGGCGGGACACCACCCCGACTATCGTGTTGGAGCCGCTCTCGTTGGTATCGAAAGACCTGCCTATCGGATTCTCCCCGGGGAACAGGAACTCCGCAAGATCCTCCGAGACAATCACCCTTCCGGGTACATCCTGCTCAGGAGGCAGACCTCCCTCCGGCAATACCCACCGGTAGCCCAAGGTCCCGATAAAGTCACTGCCGGTCACTCTATGCATCACGGCACAACTGATAAAATGGGAAGAATCCCGGAATGCCCCGACAAAATGCTGATTGTTCACCCCTGGGGAAAACGTCCCGTAGGGAGTGACGGCCTCCGCACCTTCCACAGATGCCAAAAGTTCTCCCATCTGATTGAAATTACCCAAAACACGCTCAGGATCAGCCGCCGCGGCATCATACATCGGATCGTAATCCGGCAGCACCCTAACAGGAACCATCAGTACCTTCTCCGGTTCCCAGCCCATCGGGATCAGAGCCTTGCGCAGCTGTTTCATAATCTCCTCATCGGCCAGCAGCCAGCCTACCGTAAACACCATGACGGTCTCTATGACAAACCATGTCCGGCTCATTCTGTTCTTGTGTCTCTTTCTCATGGCAGATTTACTGTTTTTCACTCAACGAATCCGTAACACTTGACCTTACTGTTCTGAGCACCGGGATAAGGGAGGAGAGCAGATTGAGCAGCAGCACGCTCACAAATACAGCCGCATAGACGTCCACCCGCAGGAACATATCCGCCGGGAAGACCAGATCGGCCTGCAGCACCCCCGTTCCATATCCGGATTTGGAACCGGCCAACACCGGAGAGAGCAGCCTCAGCAGACCGCCGGCACAGAACATTCCTGCCAGTCCTCCGACCAGAGTCAGGAGGAAATTCTCCGAAAGCACCTGCCTCACCAGCACCCCGGCCGAAGCCCCATAGGCCTTGCGCACTCCGAACTCGGCAATCCGCTCCTCCACGCTGGAAGACACCATACCGCTCAGATTGACTGCCGGAATAAGCATCAGCAGGAGTACCATCGCAGTGATTGCCGAGATGAATACTCCTACATGGGCATCTGTGGACGCGCCCAAATAGGTCAGAGGGACAGTCTCCTCCGGGGATATGTACATGCCGTCAGCCTTGCCGAACGAGGCATTGTATCTGGCTATCACCTCCTCTACACCTGCCCTGATCGCAGGGAAATCCCTGCGGCTGCCGGCCAGCAGGCACATCATGTCAGTTCCTACGTAAGGCTCGTTGTGAATGAGCGAAGCCATCTCCCGGCCCATCTGTATTGGCAGCCATATCCCAGCATCGGCAAGCATGGCCATAACAGACACGTCCCGCACCACCCCGCATATTCTGAGCGACGTACCGCCGTACATAAGTTCCCTTCCGGCCGCATCCTCGGTACCGAAGCATCTGCGTGCCGTAGTGGCGGACAGCACCGCCTCGGGGAGTGCCGGATTCCATTCTCCGGAAGGGGCCCTGCCGGAAATGAACTCGAACTGACAGACTTCCCAGAAGCCGTCATCCACATACAGTTCAGGAACGGTGACAATCCCTCTGCCCGGAACTTCCAGATCCACTCCCTTGGTCAGACCGGAATAGGTAATCACGGCCGTATTCTCCACCCCATCAATACCGGCATCCTCCAACAGGGCTGCGAAACGGGAGCTGACCATAGTATTCAGCTTGGGATTCCCGTCCTCATCACACAGGAGTACGCTGCCTATGAGCATCATTCTGTCACGGTCTCTTTCAGGGTAAATACTTCTGGAAGCCATCAGGACAAACATCAGAAACGCCATGATGAAAGCCATGGACAGAGTGACGCCCACTATGTAAAGCAGGCTGTACTGCCGGTCCTTGAGCATTATCTGCCAGCTCTGGCGGAAGTATACAGGTAGTTTCATCTTTTCTCTTTTTTATCCGATGATACGGCCGTCGAGCATACGGACGATGCGGTCGGTCTGCTTGGCCTGGGACTCGTTGTGGGTCACCATCAGGATGGTCTTGCCGCGCTGCTTGTTGACCTCGTGCAGGAGCTCCATGACCTCGGCACCCATCTTGGAGTCCAGGTTACCGGTGGGCTCGTCCGCAAGGATGATCGAAGGGTCTCCGACAAGGGCACGGGCGATGGCAACTCTCTGGCACTGACCTCCGGAGAGCTGTGAAGGGAAATGCTTCACCCTGTGGCTCAGTCCCACGGCCTCGATCATCCTCATGGCCCTCTCCTTGCGCTCGGCAGAGCTCATCTTGCGGTACAGCAGGGGCATCTGCACGTTGTCCAGGACGTTGAGCGAGGGGATGAGGTGGAAGCTCTGAAAGACAAATCCCAACTCCGTGTTGCGGAAGCGGGCGGCTTCCCGGGCGTTGAGTCCGGAGACTGCCTTGCCGTGCAGCTCCACGGTGCCGGAAGAAGGCTCGTCGAGCAGGCCTGCGATGTTGAGCAGGGTGGACTTTCCGCAGCCGGAAGGCCCCATGATACTTACAAACTCCCCGTCGCGCACTTCGAGGTTGATGTTGTCGAGAGCCATGGTCTCGATCTCGGAGGTTCTGTAGATTTTGGAAATTTCGATAAGCTTGATCATGATTTTAAATTTTTATGTGTTTTTAAATATTTTCAAAAATTCAACATTTTACTCGTCCTTCAGGACCTCCGCCGGCGATTCCCTCATGGCGCCCGCAACGGGGACAATGGTCGAAAGGGTCACCACTGCAAGCATCACAGCCGCAGCAATACCGGAAACGGCAAGGAAGTGCCGTACGGGGTCAAAAAGCACGGAAAGCCGCTCCCTGGTCAGATCCAGGATATATCCGTCATAAAGAGCGGACGCACAGAAGTTCACCTTGCCTATGAGCAGGATATTCAGGACTATCACCAGTCCCAGCAGCATCGCCAGGAACCAGAGCATCCATACCTCGGCGAGCTGCTGCATCACCAGGATGCCCCGGGATCCGCCCATGGCCCGCCGTACGCCTATCTCGCCGCGTCTCTCACGGGTACGCAGCCATGTGAAGGAAGCCACACCGATGAGGACGCACAGCAGCACGAAGACCAGAAGGGCCCGCCAGATAAAGGTATCGGCCATAGTATCCTTCAGCCGCCTCTCCATGGGAAAAACCGACCCGGTGCGGTAGTTGCCGAAGACCAGGTCCTCCCGCCATGTCATCTTGGCCTTGTGGATAAACTCCTCCTCATCCACCCCCGGAGCAAGACGGAAGCACCAGAGCGCATCGATATTGTCCTCCTCGCGGACAATGTCCGGGGTAGTGAAAAATATCATCGGCCTGTATTCCTTGTCCTTCTCTACCTTTACGGGAGCAATGACTCCGGCTATGGTCCATCCGTACTGACTCTGGTCGCTGTAGCGGCCCAGACGTCTGCCAACGGGATTCTCCCCGGGAAACAGGGTCTCAGCCACGTCCTCGGTAATGATGACCGTCCCGGGCACATCCTCTATAGGGGCACCCTCAGGCCATATCTGACGATAGCCCATCATCTTCAGATCCTCACCCCCGGCCTCACGCAGATGGTAGGCATACGGCAGATATTCGCCGGTAACACTGTCCAGTTCCATACCATGATTGTAATTGGAAAGAGACAGTCCCGGCATAGTACTTCCCACTGCTGCAGCATACTCTATCTCAGGCATATCCCTTAGAGTCTGGCCTATGCGGTGAAAATCCGCCGAACGCCGCTCCCGGGAATCCATCTCAGGACGGTAACCCGTCTGGCCGTCATGAAGCCGCCTTATCTCCACTGCGTACACCCCACGGGCATCGTAACCATCCGGCTGGGACTTCCTGTAGGCATTGGGCCATATAGCATTGACCAGAAACCAAGAGGCCGCGGCGATGAGAGTCATCTCGATGAACAGCCACGCATTGCCGCGGCGGTAGTACCATAGCTGTTTCAGTATCTGTTTAAACATATCGGATTCACTTTACAGAGTTCAACGATTCAGTGATAGGTCGACGCATCACCTTCATGGCCGGCAACAGAGCCGACACAAGATTGAGAACCAACACGATGGCCAATAGCAGAAGATAAAGTCTCAGTTTGAAGAAGTCCCTTACCGAGAATACAGCCGCATCGATTTCCTCCATTGAGAACACCATCCCCAGAACCTCAGTAGGCAGCATCCCGTTGAACTGCTCTGAGAACACGCCTAAAAGCACATACGAAAGGAGCAGTCCGAGCACGCCCCCGAGCAGAGTCAGCAACAGGTTCTCGCCCGTAATCTGCTGCAGCACGTCCCCGCGCCAGGCACCGAAGGACTTGCGCACCCCGAACTCGCCCATGCGGGCCTCCATGCGGGAGCTGACCATGCCGGAGAGATTGATCATCGGTATGAGCAGGATGAACAGCATCACCCCTATTCCTATCCATGTAAATGATGCGGAGGTCAGCCCGCTCCAGATGAAAGAATTCTCCCTTACGGTCGGGATACCCTTGTAGCAGGACAGCTTGTACTCGACATCGGCGCTGCTGTTGTATATCTCCAGCCGGTCCTCTATCGTCTGCCGTATAGAGGCGAAATCGCTCCGGTCCTCAGCCAGCAGCACGGCAAAATAGTCACCCAGCATACTCTCGCGGCCCAGCCATTCGAACGATGAGGCAGCCCGCGCCTCCTTGTCCAAGTCCGGAATCCACAACTGGGCGAAAGCTATCGATGCCGTCTGAGGCACGTCCCGCACCACTCCGCACACCCGGAATTCCCTGTCCTTGAAGAAAAGCCTCTCCCCCGTGATGTCACTGCGGCCATAGAGAAGCCTGGCCAGGGACTCGCAGACCACTGTCTCGGGAGCCGCCTGATTGAGACTGAGCTCCGTCAGGGCATGTCCGTCTACAAAGTCCATTCTGAAAACCGTCCAAAAAGCCTCATCCACCACTCCGGCCACCGTTCCTAACGCCTCGCCCCTGTCATTGGCCACCGTCACATCCTCGTATGTAATGGCCGACACCGCCTGCACTCCCTCAATGGGATCCTGCAGGAGGAAACGGTCGATAAAATTCAAACTCAGCATAGCCGATGTACTGCCGCCCCCATCCTTGCTCTCCTCCAATGCCGGAATTATAAGCATCCGGTCTCTGTGTACCTCCGGATAGGAGTTGTCGAAGTGCATCGACTGCACCGTCAGGTAAGCCATCACCAGCGCCAGCGAGAAGCCCGTACCGATGATATAAACCGCACTGTACACCCTTGACTTGCGCAGGTCGTACCACGCCTCTTTTATATACATTCCAAGTTTCATATAACAACGATTTTATCTTTTCCTCTTGGCCGGCTTGATCCTGAGCTCCGGCTGCTTCGCATAGTCGGACATATCCGAGATGACCACCTGCTCGCCCGGCTCTATGCCGGAGACGACCTCCACATAGTCGTAGTTGGCCTCGCCGAGGGCCACACGGCGGCGGACCAGACGGTCGCCCTCACGTACAAAGAGATCGTAGTTGCCGGCCCCTTTATAGTACGTACCGGAAGGCAGGCGGAGCACATTCTCACGCCAGGCATAGACCACGTAGATATCGCATTTGAGCCCGGAGCGCAGAACCGGAGCCGACTCATCGTCAAGCTGCACCGAGAACGATATCAGGCCGTCTGTGGACAGAGGCGAGATGCCCGATACGACTCCGGCAAGCGTGTCCCGTCCGGCCAGCACGGTCGTCCGGTACCCCTCGGCTATCCTGCTGGCCTGCATGTCCCCCAGCTCGCCCTCCACCTTGAAGCGGGTCAGATCGGCCAGCATGGCTATCTTGCTGCCCTCGGAGACCTGGGCGCCTATCTCATCCGCGATATAAGTCAGGGTAGCCGCATACGGAGCCCTGATACCGGCGTCGTAAAGCCGGCGGCGGCTCTGTTCCATGTTCTTGCGGAAAATGGAAAGCTCCAGTTCTGCCACCGCCTCGTCGGCTGCTGACAACTCCCTCTGGTTTTCCAGTTTCTGCCGGTTCTCATCCAGTTCCATACTGGCCACCGTATAGGCCAGCTCCGCCTCCCTGACCTTATCGGGAGTGCCTGCTCCCAGAGAATCCAGATACCGCTCATTGCGTAAGGCGGCTTCTTTCCGGTCCAGTTCCATCTCCTGGATCTTTATCCTCATCTCCATCTCTGAAAGCTGATTGCGGTTAGAAATCCGCATCTGGTCAAGTCTCAGGATCTTCATCTGCTCCTCGTCCTCCAGTTTGTCGTATTCGGCCTGCGCTGCTGCAAGGTCCAGTTTCAGAAGCGGTTCTCCTGCCTGCACCACATCTCCCGCACGCTTGAAGACCTCCAGCACCCGGGACGATATCGGAGCGTTGATGGTCTCCTCATAGCCGGGCACGACCTTGCCCGTAGCCGATACGGCAAAATTTATAGAGCCTACGTCCGCCGCCGCCAATTTCAGGCTGCTCTCACGCACCGACGGCTGTATCAGCACAGCCAAAAGCACCACTGCCAGCACCGCGGCCGCCACTCCCGCGCTCCAGCGGATGATGACCTTGCGGCGGTCCTGCCATTTCTCCTTTGTAGTAAGTTTCCTGTCCATCGCTATTATGCTGTTTGTTTCTTTTTACAATCCTTTCTGTCCAATCCTCCTCCTTGCCGGATAAGGAAGGAGGAGGGACAGCCTTTCAACTATATTAACTTTAAAAAATCATTCATATCCAAGGTCATCGACAGGCTGTACGCATCCCGTCCGCTCAGGCATCAACAACCGCCGTGCCACAACATTAATACGCTAATTTTCAATGCATTATCCACCTTAGCAAATGCACGGAAGCGAACACATGTCCGTTTTCGGACACCCCGCCAGAAAAGTTCGGAATAAAACTACTGAAAAGTTCGGAATACACTATTTTTGCACTTAAATTTAGAGTCTGTGATGCGCTCTTACAAAAAAAATTGAGAACGAGCGGTGCCGTACTGATAACCGGGCCCAAATGGTGCGGTAAAACATGGACAGCTTTGAATGCCGCTGAAAGTGTAATATACATGCAGGACCCTGACAAAAAAGCGTCCTACCTGAAACTGGCACAAACAGCCCCATCCCTGCTTCTGCGAGGAGACAGACCGAGGCTTATTGACGAATGGCAGACAGCGGCAGTTCTTTGGGACGCAGTAAGATACGCTGTAGACCAAAGTCCTGTAAAAGGGCAGTTCATTCTTACCGGCAGCGTGACGGCCGATGAGGACGAGGTAGAGCACACAGGGACAGGCAGAATATCCCGTCTCAGAATGCGCCCCATGAGCCTGTTTGAAAGTGGAGAATCCAACGGCACGGTTTCATTGAAAAGTTTATTTGAAGGAAATACCGAAATCGGGGCTGCCAGCAGCCTTTCCGTAGAGGATATCGCCTATGTCATCTGCCGCGGAGGCTGGCCGGCAGCCTTAGACATGGAGAGAGACGATGCTATAGCCGAAAGAGATGCTTCGACAGTAGACAAGTCTCAAAAAGATCCTGACAGGGTCCGGAGTATTATGAGGTCACTTGCCCGCAACATATCCACCATGACAACTGACAGAACCATCATAGCAGACGTAAAAGCCAACGATGTATCCATGACAGACAAAACTCTCGGAATTTATTTGAGAGCACTGCGTAAATTGTTTGTCATAGAGGACATAAAAGCCTGGCAGCCTTCACTGCGGTCGAAGACAGGCATCCGGACATCCGTCAAACGTCAGTTCACAGACCCGTCCATCGCTGTCGCCGCATTGGGAGCAAGCCCGGAGGCAATCATCGAGGATTTCAATTATTTTGGTTTCCTTTTCGAATCCCTATGTACCCGCGACCTTAAAGTATATTCAGAAACTCTACGCGGCAGTATAAGGCACTACCACGATAACAACAATCTTGAGGCAGACCTCATAATAAGCCTGGACAATGGAAAATGGGCAGCGGTTGAGGTAAAACTCGGCATCTTTCCTAATGGTCCTGACAGGCGGAGAATTTGCCTACCGACGCAATGATGGTGTCTATGTTGTCCCCCTGGGATGCCTGAAAGACTGAAATCACACACTGCACATTCCTTAAGACTGCAGCTCGCGGACAATGGAATCGCGGATCATGCTGCTTTCTCTTTACGGCTATTCGTCTCTAAGGGCCTCGACGGGCGGTCGGCGGAGCGCGCCGGCTGCGGGAATGATGATTGCCACGGTCACAGCCAGCAGCATGGCTCCCAAGACAATCCCCTCCACCGCAAGGAAGTGCGCCACAGGATCGAAGAGCAGGGGAAAGTCTGCGGCGTTGAGAGGCAATTCACCTGTAAAACTATGCGGAGCGGTAATGCCTATATTGCCGACAAGCAGGACATTGAACGTTATCAGTATTCCGAGGACAGCTGCCGATGCGAATATGATCCAGACCTCACCCATATAGTGCAGGAGAATGCCTCGGGGAGAGCCGCCCATGGCCCGGCGGACCCCAATCTCACCGCGCCGCTCCTCCAACCGGAGCCAGCCTGTCGATGCTACTGCCAGCAGGACATTGATCATCAAGAAAATGAAAACGGTATTCCAGATAAAATTGTTGTCCAATACCTCCAGCTGCACATAGCTGTCGATGCGCTCCCGATAACTGAACACGTCGCTGACCCGGTAATTTCCGAAACGGAGGGCCTTTCTCCACTCTACGGCTGCCTTCCCGACAAATTCCTCAGCGTCCACATCTGGCTTGAGACGGAAAGCACAGCATATATCTTCCGCGGCATAGGCGGCAAGGTCGGGAATGTTCATGAATACTGCCGGAACATTGTCCGAACAGCCGTCGGGCCTGATACTGCGGATTACTCCCACGATCGGATTTGTCCAGCCGTACTCCATATCCGGCTCGGCACAGGCCGACTCGAGGTTCCTGCCTATCGGATTCACGCCCGGAAAGACGTACTCGGCGAGATCCTCAGTGATAATAATGGACATGGGCCGGGAATCATCTATCCTGCCGTTCTCGGGCCATACTACCTCATAGCCGAACACATCGAAATCATCCGGGCCCATAGCCCTTTCAATTGCCTGCAGAGTAATGTATGTCACACTGTCAAGCTCGAGACCTCCTGCGGATATAGGGCCCAGTCCAGGGTTGGAATCCGTTATGGGCGCCGCGCACAGTACTTCCGGCATACTCTTGATCCGGTCCATAATGCGTCCGAAATCCCGTGACCACGCCTCCTCGCCGTCAGCCTGCGGGTCGTAATCCCTATGGCCGGACTGAAGCAGGTCGAACGATACAACGTACACGCCTTCTGACTTCATCCCGTCCGGCACGGCATCGATGCGGTAGCGGGGAGTCCAGGTCTGATGGACAAGGAACCATGAGACAGCGATTATGATCACCAACTCGATGAAAAGCCAGGAGTTGCTCCTGCGGTAGAACCACAGCTGTTTAAATATCTGTTTGAGCATATCTGTCATTTTTTATAGTTCAACGATTCGGTGATGGGGCGCCGGATAACCTTGGCGGCAGGTATCAGGGCCGATACAAGGTTGAGTACCAAGATGATTCCCAGCAGAGCCAGGTACAGCCAGAGTTTGAAGAAATCCCTGAAGTCGAAGAATCCCGAATCGGGAATCTCTCCCATCTGCGATATATTGTCCATGAAACTGCCTGGCACCAGTGAGTTGAGCTGACGCGAGAACAGAGCGATGATCAGCCATGCGGCCAGCAGGCCCACAACTCCGCCGATAATGGTCATCAGCAGGTTCTCCCCCGCTATCTGGGCTATGATGGATCGGGGACCGGCCCCGAACGACTTGCGGGTGCCGAACTCGGTCAGACGAGCCTCCATGCGGGAGCCCACCATGCCCGAGAGATTGAGCAGAGGCACTATAAGGATAATCAGCACCACTCCTATGCCCAGCCACGTATATGCCGCCGAACTCAGCTCGCTCCAGGCGAACAGCGACTTGCGGTAGGAGTCGAACGACTTCAGTTCCATCGTTATATCATTTGCCTCCGCATACCGGCTCACTCTGCCGGTTATCTCCTCCTTGATAATGCCGAAATCCGATCTGTCCTCAGCTAAAATCAGCAGCGTACCCATTCCAAGAAGTCCGCTCGGAGAGAAGCCGCTGTCCTCGCTCAGGCTCTGAGGCAGCCATACCCCGGCAAAAGCCGTGGCAGCACTCATCGGTACATCCCTTACGACTCCGCATACTGTCATTGCGTACCCGCCAAAGTAAACCGTCTCGCCTACCGCATCCGTCCGGCCGAACAGACTCCGCGCCGTGGACTCCGATATCACGGTCTCGGCAGTATTGGGCATCATCCCGTTATGCGATATCGCCCGTCCCTCAATGAAATCGTAGTCGAACACCTTCCAGAAATCCAGATCCACATATTTTCCGTACACCTTCGTCATCTCCTCTTCCCCGCTCTCCAGCACCACAAAACCTCCGGGACATGCCACAGACCAGACCTCCACTCCAGGCACACCCCCCGCCATGAACTGCTCTGCGAACTCAGGGGTGACTCCGCTCTGAAAGTACGTCTGCTCAGTAATCTCCACAACCGATCTGAGAACCATCATCCTGTCCCTGTGCGTTTCCGGCACGGTATTGACTACCCTCGACGACAGAACCGTCAGGAAGGCCATGACCAGCGACAGCGACAGAGCCGTCCCGATGACGAACACCGTACTATACACCCGGTTGAACCGTATATTGTACCACGCCTGCTTGAAATATAGACCTATTCTCATATCGTATAAGTTTGCCAATATGGACAGCAATCCCCGTGCCCGTATTTTAACAAATACATTATCAACACCTTACACACAATTGCAGATGTTCGGAAGCGGACACTTGTCCGTTTTTGTACACAGTGGAGCGGACACAGGCGGGGCTGCTGTCGGACATTTTGAGCACTTTTATTGAAAATTTCAGGAATTTTATACTGAAAATCACAGGATTTTCTATTTTTACACCAAGAGAGGGCGGTGAATATGTGCCGCGCCCGTTAATTTATTGAAACTGTAAAAATATGATACTGATTGTAGATGATGATGATGCGATAAGGGCGTCCCTGAAATTCCTGCTGGGCAGGACCGGGCTGACGGCCATGGCGGTATCCGGACCCAAGGAGGCCGTCGAGGCTGTGCGCCGGCAGGAGCCGGAACTGATTCTCATGGACATGAACTACTCCCTGTCCACAACCGGAGAGGAAGGTCTGGAGCTTCTGCGGAAGGTAAGGATTCTCGCCCCGTCCACTCCTGTCATACTCATGACAGCCTGGGGCAGCATCTCCCTGGCAGTGGAGGGCATGAGGTTGGGAGCCTTCGATTTCATCACAAAGCCTTGGGACAATACGGCCCTGATGGAGCGTATAGGCACGGCCCTGCACTTAGGCTCGGCGCAGGCGGAACAGACTCCGGAGACGGGCAGGGGCTTCGACCGGATCATAGGCCGCAGTCCGATGATGCGGGAGGTGCTGGACGCCGTGCTGCGAGTGGCCCCCACGGGAGCGTCAGTGCTCATAACCGGGGAAAGCGGCACGGGCAAGGAGCTTATCGCCGAGGCCATACACCTCAACTCTCCAAGGCACTCCGGCCCGTTCGTCAAGGTCAATCTCGGAGGCCTCAGCTCCAGTCTATTCGACAGCGAGATGTTCGGACACAAGAAGGGAGCCTTCACCGATGCGTGGACTGACCGCAAGGGCCGCTTCGAACTGGCCGACAAGGGTTCTATATTCCTTGACGAAATCGGAGAGCTGGAGCCTGTCTGTCAGGTCAAATTGCTCCGCGTGCTCCAGGACCGCACATACGAGCCGCTCGGAGAGAGCCTGCCCCGCAAGACCGATGTCAGGGTCATCTCCGCCACCAACCGCAGCCTGCCCGACATGGTGAGCCAGGGCCTCTTCCGCGAGGATCTATACTACCGCCTGAACCTCATCCCCATACACCTGCCGCCGCTCAGGGAGCGCAGGGAAGACATACCCCTGTTGGTAAGACATTTCGCCAAAGAAGTGCCCTCCCGGGCGGAATTTTCCCCGGAAGCTGTGGAGTATCTGAGCCGGCTGCCGTGGCCTGGCAATATACGGGAGCTGAAAAATGTGGTCGAGAGAGCGCTCATCATGGCCCCCGGCGGGACTATCGGCAAGGACGGCATCACCCGTTGCATGGGGAACGCGCCCGAGCCGCCGGTACGCACCTCCGGGAATCTCACGCTGGAGGAGATGGAGAAAGAACGCATCCGCAGGGCCTTGTCCGACTGCAACGGCAACGTGACCCGTGCCGCCGCATCCTTAGGCATCACACGGGCCTCTCTATACCGCCGTTTGGAGAAATACAAAATAGAACTTTAACACAGATATGGGCGCACGGGGATATTTCAGGCTGATAGCCGTATCCATACTCGTACTGACAGTGGGGACGGCCGTTCTCGTACTGGTACTCCCGCCGGAGCACCGGAGCTGGACGTATCTGGCCATCCAGCTCTGCGCCATAGCCGTCATACTGCTTCTGGTCATACTGTACCGCAAGACCGTCAAACCGTTAGGCACTCTCTCGGAAGGCATCGACCTGCTTAAAGAGCAGGATTTCTCCACCAGACTGCGTCAGGTAGGGCAAGCGGATGCAGACCGGATCATAGAGCTGTTCAACCGGATGAGCCACCAGCTTCACGAAGAGGAAGTGCGGGCCCAGGAGCAGAATCATTTTCTGGAGCTCCTCATCGCTGCATCCCCGATGGGCGTGCTGATCATGGATATCGACGGGAAAATATCCTCCGCCAATCCGGCCATGTGCCGCTTCCTCAACCTTACTGACATAGGAGAATACAAAGGTCTCGCATTGGATGGGAGCGGACTGCCCCTGCTGCAGCTCATGGCCTCAGTGGAACCGGACAGCGGCAGGATTCTCCAGACAGACCCGCTGCACATCTACCGCTGCACCTGTTCGTCATTCATGGACAGAGGATTTCCGCATCCGTTCTATATGGTGGAGCCGCTGACAGAAGAGCTGTACGAAGCTGAGAAAAGAGGCTACCGGAAAGTCATCCGCATCATCTCCCACGAAGTGAACAACACCATGGCAGGACTGACTTCTGCTCTCGGAGCCATGGAGCAGAGCAGTGCCGGCTCCGGAGACGAGGACACCGCCTCCATGCTGTCGATACTGCTGTCGCGCATAGACCGCATGAGCCGGTTCATCACCGAGTACGCCTCCATGGCACGCATTCCCGACCCGGTATGCCGTCCGGTGGAGGCAAACACATTCCTGCGCAGGACAGCCCCCTTCCTCGAGAGCCTGAAAGGCCGGCGGCAGATCGCACAGATACTGGACCTGGACGACAACGCCGGAGAAGTGAGCATCGACCCCGTACTGATGGAACAGGTCCTCACCAACATCGTCAAGAACGCTGTCGAGGCATTCCCGCCAGACTCCTCAGACTGCCGGATTACCATTACATCCAAACCTGGCTACTGGTGCATTGCAGACAACGGGACTCCCATACCGGAAGAGGTCGCCCGCAATCTCTTCACTCCGTTCTTCTCCACAAAGCCGGACGGCAAGGGCATCGGTCTGGCGGTCATCCACGAGATTCTCACCCGTTCAGGCATCCGTTTCAACCTTGCCACCGGTCCCGACCGCATCACCCGCTTCGAACTCTTCTTCCGCTGAATCACTCAGGAAGGAGGGTGCGGATGATGGTGTCGCTGATGAAAAGCTTTGAGGGCGGGATGCGGATACGGCCGGCATCCTCGACGAGAGAGCCGGAGAAGACCAAGCGGCCTACCGTCTCATGATTCAATTCAGGAACATCCGAAAGCAGCAGACCCGACGTCCTGCGCAGACCCAGCATCACTTTCTCCACCAGTACATCCTCGTCCGTAAGTGTCTCGCAACCGGAGACTGCATGAATGCCAGAGGCACAATCACCGGCCTCAGCAGCAGAACCACGATGCTCCGCCTTCTGTAGAGCATCCGGAAGCCAGTACCTGACATAGATATCCACATCGGGAACGTTCCAACTCCGAAGGCGGTCTCCGTCAAATGAGTGAGATCCAGGACCGAGACCGATATACGGCAAACGTTCCCAATAGCCGCTGTTGTGCAATGCCCGGCGGCCCGGCAAAGCGAAATTGGACACCTCATACTGCTCGTAGCCTGCCTCTGACAGCAACTTTTGAAGCAATGCATACTGCGCGGCGCAGATCTCATCGGCAGGCTCGTGATACAGTCCGGCCAATGCTTTCTCGCCCAATACACTGCCTTCCTCGATACCCATCTGATAGGCCGAGATATGCTCAGGACGAAGACGCAGCATCTCCTCCAGATCCTCCCTCCAGAGCCGCATCAGGACATCAGCGGCTGTAGGAGACGAGCCCCACCGCACCGGGTCATAGCCGAAGATCAGATCGAGCGACACATTGTCGAAGCCGGCCTCCCGCAGCACTTTATAAGCCTCGCAGGCCCTGGAGGCGCTATGTCTGCGCGCCATCCACATCAGACTCGTGTCCGAGAACGACTGTACCCCCATGCTCACCCGATTGACTCCAATACCGCGCAGTCCGAGCGCATATTCCCGCGTCACATCATCCGGATTGACCTCCACTGTCAACTCCTCGAATTCCCCTACTGCTGCACGGAGAGCGGATACAACCTCCGACAGCCACTCCACCGGGCACAACGATGGCGTTCCTCCACCGATGTAAAGAGTTGCCGGCTCAGTACAACACATAAGAAAAGCCCTCCGCGCATCAATCTCGCGCAGAAGGGCTTCCTTGTATTGCTTCATCCTACCCCTTTCCCTAACCGAATAGAAGTCACAGTAAGTGCAGAACGACCGGCAGAACGGGAAATGGATATAGATCATTCCGTCAATGGATTAGCGGAGAAGAACATCACCGGTGCCGAGCAGGCCGGATGAGGTGTAGACCTCGACGGTATACACGCCCTTGACAAATTTCTGTTCCTGAGAGTAATATATACATACCTCAACCTCATCCCCCTGATAGTCCACCTCACGGGATTCGGTATATACGAGCTGCTCACCGTCCACCTCGAATATGCGCTGCTGGTCTGATGTAAGAAGTATTCCGTCCGGTCCTTTTATTCTGACATACACTCTCATGGGGCCTTTGGTGGCGATAGAGTTCTCGACCAGCGACAGGCAGGTCCTGAGTTTCTTTATCCTGCTGCTGCGGTCCGTCTCCTTGTTTGACGCATTTATGCCTATGATATTGACACCCCGGCCCTTGATCTCCGATCCCTGTGCCACAAGCTTGGCATACTCGTCCGTAGTCCTGCTGAGTTCCTGATAACGCTCATGAGATTCCCTGGCTTCCTGACGTGCCAGCTCGGCATCCTTGCGCAGGGCGATATTCAATGTGTTCAAGGAATCGATCTGAAAAATATAATGCTTCATGATGGAACGGAGAGTCCCGAGCTCCTTCTCGTACTGACGGATCTTGCTGCGGTTGGCCGCATCGGTCTTCTGGATACGGTCGAGCAGCTGACTCACCTTCTCACGCTCGCGGTCCAGCTGGAGGTTGAGACTGTCATTGTCCGTGGACAACTGAGAGTACTCTCCCTGCAGTTCTATCAACTCATTGGTCAGATTCTCCTTGTCTATTGTCAGATCATTGATCATCTGCTGCCTGTCATACCATACATAGGCGAAAACCAGAGCCAGTACAACCGCAACCACGGCCAGCACCGTCACTGTGATCTTAAGTCCTTTGTTGGCATCTCCTCCTTCTTTGCGGCCGTCGTCCACATTGCTGCTTCCGGCCTGTCTGTTGTTGTCTTCCATTATTTTTCCGATTTTAAAATTTCTATAAGGTCAAACTGTATGATTTCGTATATTTGTGGCAAATTTAATCAAAAAGCAATACATAAGACATGAATTCCAAAGCAAAAAGAGCAGTAAGGTCGATTAAATACTTTTTCGTTTTCCTGATTATCGTCTCCCTCGTGATCTGCGGAGTGGTACTCATCACACCTGGCGCAGAGTTCAGACAGGTATTTCTGCCGATGAGTGAAGGAGGCTTGTTCAAGGACGGAGCATTCTGGCAGATGCTGGCACTGTTCGCATTGATAGCCGCAGTCTATCCCGGACTGGTATTCGTAAAGAAAGAGGTGATGATAGAAGGTGACTTCGAAGACCACAGAGACACCATAATCAAGGAATTCGAGAATTCCGGATACGAAAAGACTGACGAGGACGGAGAAATGCTCACTTTCAGACTTAAAAACAAGTTCATCCGCTTCATGAGAGCCTACGAGGATGCCGTAACCATTACAAAGGGCGAGGCCCCGCTGATCCTGAGCGGCAACCGCAAGGACATACTGCGTCTTTCCAGTCACATCACTTATGCTCTCAACAAGGACAAGGCCGGAACCAACGATGATCCATATGACTTCAGCAGCCAGTCGGGAAACACTGACGACATTAACAACTAAACATAAAAAGCCATGAAAGTCGTTCGTAAATTTGACAACGCCATTTCCGCAAACATCTGCAAAGGTGTCCTGGAGGAAAACGGCGTAGCCGCATTCATTCTGAACGAGAACCTGCCACTGATAACCGGAGTGGCAAACACTGACCTCATCTCCATAGAAGTAGTGGTTGACGACGAAAATTACGACAAAGCAGTAGAAATACTTCAGGCAAAGCCGGACGAGGACATGGGATGATGCTCGATTGCCGGTAGATACCACGTACAAGAGGTGTAAAGGTGTAAATTCAATTATAACCGTAAAAAAATTTGCGGTTATAATTTTTTTGTCTACTTTTGCAGTGTACTACTAAACTAATACACTAAAAAGCTAATATAGTAACTCTATTCAAATACAACTGCCATGAAAGAGAACGAATCCACCGTAAGGATTGAGAACCTGATGTTCAATTACGGAAAACACGTAGTGTTCGAGAATCTGACACTTGATCTCGAAGCAGGGAAAACATATGGACTGCTTGGTGAGAACGGAGTCGGAAAAACAACTCTCCTGCGCATGATATGCGGACTTCTGAGGCCCAAGTCCGGCAATTGCACTGTTCTGGGCCACAAGTCATCTTCCAGAAACCCTGAGACCTTGAAAGACCTGTACTACGTTCCAGAGATATTCATCGCCCCGCCAATAAAGGTAGAAACATTCGCAAGAAGCAACTCCCTGCTCTACCCGTCCTATGACCCGGCGCAGTTCCAGAGACTGTGCAAGACTTTCGACGTGGACCCTGAGATCCGTTTCGACAAGCTCTCGCACGGGCAGCAGAAGAAAGCCCTGATATCTTTCGCCATATCGCTCAACACGAGGCTGCTGCTCATGGACGAGCCAAGCAACGGACTGGACATACCGTCCAAGACCATACTCAGGAGAGTGATCTCCGAATGCGTGTCCGATGACAGGACCTTAGTGATATCGACCCACCAGGTGCGCGATCTGGAGAATCTGATAGACCCTATCATCATACTCGACAGGAGCGGACTTATCCTTAACGCCAGTATAGAGCAGATAAGCGAGCATCTGTATTTCACCATGAGCGCGAAAGCCGACCCGGATGCATACTGGAGCGAGGGAAGCCTCAACGGATACTACCAGGTAATCCCGAACAGAGACGGCCTTCCCTCAAGAGTCAACTTAGAAGCACTGTTCAATGCCACACTCAGAAACAAGGAAACATTCAAAAAACTATTCGACAACAAGTAATCCATAAAAAACAATACCATGAACGAGACTTTCAACATAAAGCGGCTTGGCCGCCTCATATACAAGGAACTGATTGAAAAGTACCGGATTATGCTGGGAATCATCATTATCCTCCTGGCGGTACAGTTGTCAAGCTGGGGACTCACACTATGGAACGATGAGATAAGGGAATCTTCCACACGTGCCATATCGACTTTTATAATCCTGTCTTTTGCCTGCTATATCGCACCTTTTGTAATATACAAGAACGAGAACCGCAGGATGGAAGGCATTTTCTACGCCACAGTCCCGGCCTCCACAATAGAGAAGACTATCAGCATGATTGTAGTAACATCACTTGTCTTCCCGATCACAATCTCAGTCATATGCATATCCTTCGACTCCCTGCTTACAGTCATGCCATTTGAAACAGGCTACAGAGGCCATCTATGGAGATACTTATTCTCAGGCGAAACGTACCTGCACGGAGTCATGTCCAAAACCCATATCATATCATCAGCCGCCAACAGCAACTTCTCCGACTGGATAGACATGAGACTCGTCCCGTACTGCACAAGCCCCTTAATAAGCATTGCACTGAGTCAAAGCCTGTTCGTACTGCTCAACATGGTATTCCGCAGAAACAAGATAGGAAAGACCATCGGTCTGCTCCTCACACTCCTGTTCCTGATCTCCATATGTACAGTCATATTCGTAACGTGGTGCTTCAACGAGTCAGATCTGGCGATATTCAACGATCCTGAACGGCTCAAACAGTTGATGGAGAACTTTATGATCACTTCCACATTTGTCAGCACCTATGTTCTCCCTGTCATTTTCTGGATCCTAACATACCTTAGAATACGTAAGATACAGTATTAAATCACACACCATGGAATTTGACCAGCACAAACCTATATACCTGCAGATAGCCGACGCCATTTGCGAACGGATACTGACAGGTACATGGCCGGAAGGCTCCCGTATCCCATCCGTAAGGGAATGCGGAGTGTCACTCGAGGTCAACCCGAATACAGTAGCCCGTTCCTATGACGAACTGTCTTCCGGAGGTATCATCCATAACAAAAGAGGGATCGGATACTTTGTAAGCCCTGGCGCCAGAAACATCATACGCGACAGACAACGCGACAGTTTCATCACAGGAGACCTCAACGAGGTATTCCACAAGATGTCAGTCCTGGGCATAACACTGGAAGACATACAGAAACTGTACGCCAAATACATCCAGTCCTCCGAAAACAAAGACAATGAAACTACAGAAAACACAGACCGTCCATGAGAAGAACCATAATCTCCCTAATCACGGCAGCGATACTGTCATGTACAGCATCCTTCGCCGCCATGCCAGCACCCGACCAAGAAGGTAATACACGCACACTATCAGGAACTGTAGTGGACAACAGCACTCTCATGCCTGTCGAATTCGCTACGGCTGCGCTGCTCACTCCTGACAGCACATACGTCAACGGAGCGACCACCGACTCTGCCGGACGGTTCAGGATTGAGAACATTGCCAATGCCGAGTACAGACTCATCATCTCTTTAATAGGATACAACAACGTAATAATGACCATCATGCCCGATGACGGATGGGAACTCGGCACGATACAGCTCGAACCCGATGCCGAGATGCTTAAGGAGACGGTCATCACGGCCCGAAGACCCGTCATCGAGCAGAAGCTGGACAAGATAGTCATGAATGTCTCGGACGCGGTCTCCACCGAAGGCAGCAACGGCACGGACCTGCTGCGTAAGGCGCCGGGCGTCACCATTGACTTCGACGGCAATGTCAAGCTCAACGGCTCGAGCGTAGCCGTATGGATCGACGGCAGGCCCTCGAATCTGTCCGGCAAGGAACTGGAAGTTCTGCTGCAGTCCACCGACGGTACCACTATAGACCGAATAGAGATCATGGCCCACCCTTCCTCAAAATATGATGCAGCCGGCGGCGGAGGTATCATAAACATCATCACCAAGAAGAATTTCACCCAGGGACTCAACGGCTCCGTCAATCTCGGATACGGCGGCATGTACTTCGACAGGTACAACCAGGCCGCGGACGGCTCGGTCAATCTGAGCTACCGGGGAAAGAAAACCAACACATTCCTTACCTACAGCGCCCGCTATGACGACATGGACATAATTCTGGACTCCAGATCCCTTTACGGAGAGAACAACTCCATCGCCATGTCCAGCAGGTCCAATCTGCTCAATCAAAGCCTGGACCAGATGTTCCGCATCGGCAACGACTGGTACATCAACGACAACAATATATTGGGGGCAATAGTCAACGGCACGTTCCGCAACAGCGGCACAGACACATACGGCGACAACTTCACGGAGCACCTGCTCGGTGAAGAGCTGCTGGGCCGGCTGGAAAGCAGCATAGACAACTCCGACCGTTTCAATGGCATCTCCGCCAACCTCAACTACACCCACACATTCGACAAGACCAAGGCCCAGGAGCTGACAGTCAACGCCGACTACTCATATTTCGACATCCTCAATGCCAGCCGCCAAAGCGACATACCCGTCCCCGGCCTTCAGACACTGGTCCAACTCGATTCCAACATATTCCGGCAGAACGCCGCCCAGAAACTACAGATATGGTCCGCCAAAGCCGACTATCAGCAGGTATTCTGGCAGACCGGCCTGCTTGAAGCCGGACTCAAATGGTCCCGTACAGTCACCGACAACAACTCTGTCCGCGACGATTTCTTCAACAATGCCTGGAACTACAGCGACAGCCTGTCCAACATCTTCCTCTACGACGAGCAGATAGCGGCAGCCTACATCTCCGCCGCCAAGAGCTTCGGCCAGAAATGGTCCGTCAAGATAGGCCTGCGCGGCGAATACACATACGCCAGAGGAGACTGGCGCAGTGCCGGAAAGCAAAGCGTCAAGAGCTATTTCAACCTCTTCCCCACTGCCTTTGTAAGCTATATGCCTACTCAGAAATGGAGACTGGCAGCCTCATACACCCGCCGTATCAGCAGACCCGGATACAGTCAGCTCAACCCATTCCGCACCTATATGTCCGCAAATGCATATACGGAAGGAGACCCCAATCTTGACCCTCAGTTCTCCGACCAGGTATCCCTGACCGTAGGCTACGGCCAGCACCTCAACTTGAGCCTGATGTACCAGCACAACTCCAACCTCATCATGCAGCACCCGGAAGTCAATCCCGACAACGGCGAACAGCGTCTGATCTGGGAGAACTTCGGGACCCAGGAAATAGCCGGAGCGGCCCTGTCAGTATCCGAACTTCCCATTACCAAATGGCTGAACTTCTCGGCCAACTATTTCGCCGCCTACAACGGCAACACCAGCACGGAAGGCAACTATGACGAAGGCTCGTTCCTGCAAAGTTTCTACGGCAACCTTACATTCCTGCTGCCCAAAGAGTGGAAAATCGAAGTCGGAGGATTCGGCTCCGGCAACATGACCATAGGATACATGAACATCCGCCCGATGTACATGCTTTTCGGAGGCATCAAGAAAAACCTGTGGGACGGCCGGGGCACCATAGCCCTCAACGTCCAGGACATCCTCCGGTCGTTCAGGAGCGACATCACATCGTACACGGGTGACGTGGAGACCTACAGCATCCACCAGCGCATGAACATACAGAAAGTCACACTTTCCTTCAGCTGGCGTTTCGGCACCGCGACCAACACACGCAGGCGCAATGTCGGCAGCTTCGAGGAGTCATCCCGTGTAGGCGGCTCCTCCGGCATCAGCACCGGACAGCAAGGTACGGGAGGAGTGATGTGATGGGAACACCGTACTTCAGATTCAGGCAGTTCACCGTATGGCACGACCGCTGCGCCATGAAAGTGGGCACGGACGGAGTCCTGTTGGGTGCGTGGGCCGGTCAGGAACGTCTTGGGAAGACACAGGAAAATCCCCCCCGGAACATTCTTGACATCGGCACCGGAAGCGGTCTGATAGCCCTGATGCTTGCCCAGAGGTTTCCCCAGGCCAGCATTACCGGCATCGACTGCGACAAGGACGCCGCCATGCAGGCCAAGGAGAACTTCACTGGTTCTCCTTGGGCCGACCGGCTCAAGGCAGTCCGGACAGCGCTGCAGGATTTCTGCCGTGACACTGTCACCGCCGCTGAACGCTTCGATCTGATAGTATCCAACCCACCGTTTTACGACAATACACTGACCAATCCGGACAGCCGCCGCTCTACCGCCAGACATACAGGCGGCCTTCCACACGACGAATTGCTGCTGCTCTCCGCCGGCCTGCTTACTGACTCGGGGGTCTTTAGTCTGATCGTTCCCTCCGAGTCCGAGAAATCCATATTGCGGCTGGCGGACAGAAGCAGGCTTTACCTACACCGGCTCACCAGGGTCTATTCAAAGCCATCCCCGCGTCCCCGGCGCATTTTGGCATCATTCGGCAAGCAGCCCGTCCCGTCTCCCGCAGAGGACACCCTCACGCTGACCGGCCCGGACGGACACCGAAGCGCGGAACACACCGCACTTACTCAAGACTTTTACCTTATAAACAATAATCAAAATTCACTTGATTCACTTGTATGAAAAGAACAGCATTTATCACTGCAGCGACCCTGCTGCTCCTGACCGGCACTGCATTCAATGCCCTGGCCCAGAACATCACCACTACGGTCATAAATGACGATACGGTCACCGTCACCACCGGACATATTAAAGACACCACAACCCACATAAAACCGAAAGCATGGTATTCATATTTCTTCGAGACCCGAATGGGCGCTGATATGCTGGCATATCCGACATTCGCAACTTTAGACTTGGCCGTGGCTCCCGGCTGCACTTTCCGCAACGGTCTTTCCCTCAGACTGCCGATAGAATTCAACATCGGGATGAATAATGGTTCCGGCACATACGGGGACTCCGACGGCACCTACATGAGCACTGGCACCATCGGTCTCAACCTCGGTTACGACCTGCTCCGCAAAAGCGACCATTATCGTCTGGAACTCAACGCTTCAGGAGGTTCCACCTACCTCAAGACCCCCTACCGCTTCGGTTATGCCGACCTGAGCCTGAAATTCGGAACCAAGCACTTAGGCGTCTACAATGCCTATCTCGGTCTCAATATCCGCTATATAGGACCATATAACCGGGACATGACCCAGAAACTCATGTTGGGCTTCACTATCGGCTTCTGGGCATTCTAAACCGGATGCGATATCCAGCTCCAACGGGAGTACAGCATTTCCGCATCATCTACGGTGCGCCTTTTCATGTCCATGGGAAAATGTTCCTGTGTAGGCAGCTTCAAGGGCCGCATAGAAGTCTTCTCCGAAGGCATCCGTCAAGGGCTTCTGCAGGAAGCGGAAGACCGGGATGCCTTCCTTTTTGCCCTTGGCGAAAGCACAGGCGCATATATTCCAGCGGTGCAGATTGAGTGCGGTCATGCCGTTGGAAAGCCGGGAGACCCGTATCGGATACAGACGGCAGGAGATCGGCTTGACAAAGTCCGAGCCGCCCCTGCACCAGGACCTCTCTATAGTGCAGAACCAGTTACCCTCCGTATCACAGGACGCATAAGCGCATTCCTCCCGGCCCGGCACCAACGGAGTGACCATGTCCCCGTCGGAATCTATCTCGAAAAAACCTTTCTCAGCCACCACGGCCCTGCCCTCAGGAGACATCAGCGGAGAGAACTTACTGTAATTGGCCTCAATGCGCTCCGGCTCGCTCTCCTCCATCGGAGCACCGCTGTCCCCTATGACGCAGCACGCACCGCCGCAAACCCCATAATCACAGACAAAACACTCGGTGAATATCTCGGAAGATATTATCTTGTCATCTATTATCAACATTGTTTCCATATCCATCAACTGTATTCTCAGGGACCACAGAAAGCAGGGATATCCGTCCTTCATCCAGAACCGTCTCAAGATACCCGTTCACATCATCGGCCGTGAGTGCTTCAAGCGCGGTCTTTCTTCTGGTATAGAAATCCTTTCTGTCCACATACCGGCTGCTCATGACATTTTGCCAGAAACTATAGTCCCTCGACTCTCTAAGGGCATCTTTCAGCAGCATATTGCGTCGCACCGCATCCACCTCGTTAGCCGAGACACCCCGATCCGCCAACTCCACCACGATATCCGCGAAAAGCTGCTCAAGATCATCCGCTTCCTGATATGTACTGAAATTGAACTCTATGGTAAGAACCTCCTCCGGAAATCTGTAATACCTCGTATTTGACTCAGCCAGAATACCGTGAAGGGAAAGCTGGCGTATAACCTCCCTCTCAATGACCTTTGCAGTGACAGCAGAAAGCATCCTGTCCTCCACATTGAGGTCGGAAGGGATAGTGATACGGCAGCTGTGAAGCCGGCGCGGAGACTCCATAGGGACCTCTATTTCAGTGACATCATTGTATGAAGCTATATAAAATGTCCTGTTCTCCCCACGGGCATTGCCCGTCCTGCGTCCTGGAAGGTCAGAAAAAGCGAAGTACACTGACTCCAGCAGTTCATCCTCCGGGAAATCACCCACAAAGAAAAAGGAGAATTCGGCTGCATTGGAAAACAGGCCATTGACAAAATCCAGAGCCTTGCCGTAATCAAGACTGTCCATCGCCGGATCCTCCCTCCACATATTGCCCGCCTCTGCCCTGATGTCCATCCTGCGCAGCCGGTCAAACAGTTTCTCCGGCGAATTGTTCCGGTACGGACGGCACCCCTGAAGCATAGACCTGTATTTCAGGAAAGTAGCAGAATCAGGAGAAGAACCGCGGAAGTACAGTGCGGCAAGCTGCATGAAATCATCCATCCTCTCTACCGGGAAACTGCCGGAGAGACGTCTGTCTCCGACTGATATTCTACGGTCAAGCTGAATGTCAAGAGACTCTTTCAATCTTCCGAGCCGGTATCGGTTCATACCGCCGATAACGGAAATGTCAGCTACATCATTGACATATCTGTGCAGTACAGAAGCATCGTCTGAAGAAAGCGACACACCGCCTCTGGCCACAGCCTCAAAATACACTCGCCCCGGTTCTGTATCCATCTTACGGTACGCCACCATGGCTCCGTTCGGAAGACGTCTGGAAATGACCCCTGTGGACTTGTTCACAAAACAATGCTCCTTCCAGTCCTTCAGACCTTGTCCTGCCCTGGCCCGTTCGGGAGACCACTGCGGGACATCATCCGTAAAGGGACGCGGCCCGGCTGCGAAATACTCCAGACCTGCGGAAGGTTCCGGAGACGAGCAGACCACAATACGGCTGCCGGTGCCGGCGAACACTGCCGAAAGGAAATCATATACAGTGGAGCTGTCCACAAGAGGAGCCGCTGCCTCAATGTAGCTTTTATAAAGTTCAATGCCGGCCATTACGTAGCCGTCAGTGAAGTTGGACACGCACAGATTACGGTAATACTTGTTGTCCAGAGACGACCTTCTGTCGTATGTGTCACGCAGGTCCGCGACAAACCTGTCACTGCTGCTGCGGAACTCCTCCCCAGACACACCGTATTTCACAAGCCGTTCTATCTCATTGAGTATAAGAACATACGCCTGAGTATAATCTTCCGGGGCACACTCTATGCTGAAACGGCAGGAATATCGGTTCAGGAACGGCACTATGCCGACGTACACCTCCGAGGCATAGAACGGAGCATCCTCAAGAGCCCTGTCCATGCGCTTTCTCATGATATCCATACCCACCGACGACACATAACCGTAGATAAACGGGACAGCCGTGTTCCTGAGCGACTTGTCCACAGGATCCAGCATATAGTCCACAGTAATGCGGGCACAGTCCGCCTCCTTGTCCTTAAAGTAGAACCAACCGCCTTCCGATATGTCCATAATAGAGTCCGGGAACTCCTGCAGCGGAGTATCAGGTTTCGGGACAACCTGGAACAGGGCCTGTATCTTCGACTCAACCGAAGCCACATCTATGTCCCCGACCACAACTATGGCCTGCATGTCCGGGCGGCAGACAGCCTTGTAGAAAGCAGCGACGTCATCCGTAGAATAACTGTCCACCATGGCGAACAGTTCATCCTGTCCGGCCGGTGCGAGCGGAGTCCCGGCACAGCAGTACCTGACAATACTGTCCCTGATCCTATGCTCCATGGTATAACCGGCCGAAAAAACATTTCTGAAAAAGTTCTTCCCCCGCTCCACCGATCTGTCGTCAATGACCAGAGCAGAAGACATGTTATACAGGGCAAGCAGCATGGAATCCACCATTGATCCGTTCTTGCTTACCGGTACGTCACTGAACGTATACGTGGTATAATAGTCCCCCGCATCTATCACAAGACCGTCGGAACGGCTCAGCCCCATGTCGTCCATGAAAGTGAATATGGCACCGTCAGGAAAGTTGACCGTCTCAGTGAGCGCCATGCACTCCATCAGGTATGTCATACCTTTCGTAGATGAGTCCTCCATGGCCACTCCACTCATCCGCACAAAGGCAAAATCCGCATATCCTTTTAAAGAAGAGTTATTTACAAGGTAATAAGACAATCCGTTAGGCATAGTTCCACATACTATCCGGGCATCGTCGTCAAGAACCCCGACCAACTGCGGGAACGCCTGCCGCGAACAAAAAAACATCACTATGACTACGAAAATTATGCGTTTCATGAAACAAATGTATAAAAATATATCTTATCTTTGTCAGTCGAACATCAATCTACTATTATGAGAAAAATTTTTACTATCATTACAATTGCAGCACTATCGGCAGTATCCCTCGCAGCACAGGATATGGAGTCGGCTACTGCCCTTTACAATGAGGGAGCGACAGCCCTCAACGCCGGTGACAAACAAACGGCTCTCGGATATTTTGAGGAAGCACTCGCACAGGCAGAGATCATAGGACCTGAAGCGGAAGAACTCGCCTACAACTGCAGGGTGAACATTCCCACCATCATCAATGCCATAGGAAAAGAACTTGCGGCAGACAATGACATAGACTCTGCGATTGTCGTCCTCAACCTCGCCATCGAAAAAGCCAACGAGTACGGACAGGAAACAATAGCTGCCGAGGCAGAGGCCCTGATACCACAGCTGTATATGCAGCAGGGCAACGTATTACTGAACCAGAAGGAATATGACAAAGCCATCGTATGTTACGAGAAGATGGTCTCCATAAATCCCAACGATGGTGTCGGATATCTTCGCATAGGACAGGCAGCACGCCGTATGAACGACATCGACAAAGCCATCAGTGCCCTCGAAAAGGCCGCTGAATTAGGACAGAAGAGTGCGGCAGACAAGGAGATGGCAAACCTCTATCTTACGGCCTCCAACGATGAGCTGAAAGCCAAGAACTACGAAAAGGCCCTCGATTTCGCCCAGAAGTCACAGGCCATCATACCCAATCCCACAGCTCTTCAGATAGCCGGTACCGCAGCTCTCCAGATCAAGAACTATCCCGTAGCGATCGAGTGTTTCGAAGGTTTCATAGCCGCCTCCCCCAATGCAAGAAGCATCGACCAGATCAGATACCAGCTGGCAACCGCCTATGAGGCAAACGGAGACAAGACCAACGCCTGCGTCAACTACAAGGCCATCATGGGCAACCCCCAGTTCAAGGAATACGCCACACATAAAGTCAACGTAGAACTCAAATGCCAGTAGCATTGGAGCTCTTGGCTCCGGCCAGAAACAAAGACATCGGCATCGCGGCAATCGACTGCGGTGCCGATGCCGTATATATCGCAGGCCCTGCATTCGGAGCCAGGGAAGCAGCCGGCAACTCTTTCCAGGACATAGCCGCACTCACATCCTACGCACACCGCTTCGGAGCGAAAATCTACCTGACCTTGAACACCATTCTGTACGAACATGAGCTTGAGAAGGCCAGAGAACACATATTCAGAGCCGTGGAGGCCGGATGCGACGCTCTTATAATCCAGGATCTCGGTATCCTGAAGATGAGTATCCCGCCAATCGAACTTCACGCATCCACCCAGTGCAACATCAGGACCGTGGAACAGGCAAGATTTCTGGAGTCACTGGGATTCAGGAAACTGGTCCTGGCAAGGGAACTGAGTACGGAACAGATAAAGGACATCGCGGGAGCGGTGTCCTGCGATATAGAATGCTTCATACACGGAGCCCTGTGCGTCTCATACAGCGGACAGTGCTGGCTCAGCCAGTATCTTGCAGGCCGCAGTGCCAACAGAGGCTGCTGCATACAGGCCTGCCGGTCGCGCTACGACGTGCTGGACCAACAAGGCAGGATGCTGCTGCACAACAAGCCGGTCCTGTCTCTCAAGGATCTGTCACTGCACGACAGGATATCGCAGATGGTCGAAGCCGGAGCCACCTCATTCAAGATAGAGGGCCGGCTGAAGAACATATCATACGTACGCAATATTGTACGCATGTACAGCGGCATCATGGACGATATCATAGCTGCCGGAGGAGGACATCTGTGCAGAAGCTCGTGGGGATCCCCGCACGGAGGATTCACCCCATTGCCCTCGGCCACATTCAGCAGAGGCAGCACAAGATACTTTGCGGACGGAAACAGAGACAGATGGTGTTCTTCAGACTACGCAAAGTCCGTGGGAGAATATGTGGGCGAGGCAGTAGGCATCCTCTCATGCGGAAAGGACAGCCTCACATTCGAAATACATCCAGCAGACAGCCTGTCCGTACCCATAGGCAACGGTGACGGCCTGTGCGTAATAGGAAAGAACGGAAACGTCAGCGGCATGAGAGCCGGAAAGGCAGATGGGAACATCATAACCTGCGGTTACAATCCTGACTTGAGACCAGGCTCCAGAATCTACCGCAACTACAATCAGGCATTCGAGAAGACCCTGAGCAACAACCCGCCTGAGCGTCTCATCCGGGCAGGCATCACGATTACAAAGCAAGGTGAAGGACTGTACACAGCCGAAGCGAATGCAGACAACGGACGATATGCCACAACTGAGTTCACTGCAGAAACCGCCAGGAACAGGGAAAAGGCCGCTGAAGGCCTGAAAGCGTCTTTCGGGAAAAAAAGCGGGATATTCGCATTCCGACTTGAAGGACTGCCGGAAAGAGAACTTCCGTTCCTGCCGTCATCCACGGCAAACAGCATAAGACGCACACTGGCAGCAATGCTTGAGACTCCCGCCGTGAAACCGGACATGACGCCATCCATACCTTGGAATCGTGTATGCGGCAATGTCATTCCACCGGTCCAGACCCGCCAGCTCAACTGCTCCAATTCCCTGTCAAAATCACTGTACATGGACATAGGCATTGAACCGGACACTGCCTACGAACTTGATCCGAAAAGTCAAGTGGAGCTCATGCGCTGCAAATACTGCATAAGGTATGAGACCGGACGGTGTCCCAAGCAGAAGCATGACGAGAAAGCCTCTCCGCTGTATCTCGTCAACAACGGGAAGAGACTGAAGGCAGTATTCGACTGCGCCAGATGCGAGATGGTCATACTGCCCGCATGACACGGCTGTCTCACCGCAGGTCCGGATGATGGTAACGGCCTTGACTCTGTGACACTTTTCCGTACTCTACAGCCCTTACAGGACAGCGGTTGATACAGGCCGTACAATGCACACAGCCCCTTCCCCACACCGGACGGGAATCCTTCATGGATATTACGTCCACAGGACATACTGAAGCACACAATCCGCAACCGATACATCTGTCCGTAACAAAAAACTCGTTGCGGCTTCCCGGAGACACCACAAACTTCCTGAAAAGGAAATTGACTATACGGCTCTTGAGGAACGGGTGCGTTCCAGTCTCATAGTGGCAGTACCGGCCGCCGTTGTTGACAGCTTCTATCATGCTGTCAACAACAGCCGGGGCCTCTGCCAGTTTTCTGTCCCTGACCTCACTGCTGTCCACTCCGAAACCCTTCATGAGTATATAGTCATTGGGCATCCGGACAGACCAGCAGGCAGTCATGGGAAGCCCGCGGCGGCCCAGCGCGGCCGACATGATACGGTCCGTAAAGCCGCAGTTATCCCCGCATGTACATACGGCATACACCGGCTGTCCGTGAAAGTCACTGATCCGCAGTCTGTCTATAAAACGCGTCATGATCACAGCCGGCCCCCATGAATGTACCGGAAAGACAAATACAAGCCTGCCGTCATCGCCTATGCTGTACTCACAATCTCCCGAAGGCGTCCTTTTGAGTTCATCAGCCACCGGCACGGGCGTCTCACCCAATGCCGCCCCTATTCTCTCCGCAACCCACAGAGAGTTGCCCGTACCCGAGAAATAAAAAATCATACCTCTACTTGAAATTATAAAGTCCGAACAGAATATTGACAAGATTGCAGAAGACCATCTTGGCATTGACATTGGCATCAACCTCCGCTCTCGCCCCGTCAAAAGCCTTGAACGCCCTCTCATGGAACACCGCAGGCAGCACACTGCCGAAACGTTTCACCGCATCCGTCTCGCAAGGCAGCACATCCGCAATAGATGCCAGTCCCATGGAGTGCATCATAACCTTCCTTAGAAAATCCATTGCGTAGACGCACAGTTCCTTCTGTTTCTCACGGCCCATGGAAAGGACCTCGTCATTCCCCTCCAGCAATGCAGGCAGGTCGGCATTGACAACATTGTCAAGCATCCGGTACACAATCGGGAGATAGACAGAGGCAGCAGACTCCTCTCCTGCCATATCAAGCGCCAGTCCAGGACTGCCTCCGCTTATCCTGGAAAGCACCCTTGCCTGCTCCACCGGAATACCTGCCTTATCTGACAGCCATGAGGCCATTTCGTCCACATCGACAGGATGCACCAGCACGGTCTGCGATCTTGAACGCACAGTGGACAGGACACGCTCCGGAGCATGGGTAATGAAGATGAAGTACGTGTCGGGGGAAGGTTCCTCCACTATCTTGAGCAGACGGTTGGAAGCCTCCGCGTTCATCCTCTCCGGAAGCCACACCAGCATGTACTTGCTGAATCCTTCATAGGACTTCAGACTCAGGGAATCCAATATTTCACGGGCCTCGGCCACACTGATGACTCCGACCTTGTCTCCTATCCCGAGTCTCCTGTAAAGCCCCGGCTCCGTAAAATAGGGATCCGACCTGTACAGGCTGATCCAGTCCTGCATGAAAGAGGAACTGACAGGTCTCCTGGACGAAGACGCTTTCACCGGCACGTTGACAGGAAAAGCGAAATGCAGGTCCGGATGCATCATCTCCGATATCTTCCGGCAAGACGGACATACCCCGCAGGAGTCCTTTCCCACGATTCTGTTCCGGCACATCATATACTGCACAAGGGCCACTGCCAGCGGCAGGGCACCGTATCCGTCCTTCTCCACAAACATGAGAGAATGGCCGGTACGCCCGCTGTCCACCATCCGCACGAGACGGGACTTCAGATCCTCATTTCCTAATACGTCCTTGAACTGCATATCGTAATTGAAATTCAAATATAAATAATTATCTTTGTAATTTATGGCAAAAATGGAAGAAAATAAGATATACGACTGCTCCCGCGGCTGTACCGTTGAGAGGGAAGACACGGGCGAACTGATATGCAACTACAGTCCAGGATGCTGCAAGCTCAAGGACTTCGACTGGCTATCAGGCATATCGGACCCCAAATTCAGCAACATCTACGAGGTCCGTTTCAAAAATACCCGTAAGGGATATTACGAGAACACATCGCATCAGATGCTCAAGACAGGTGATCTCGTGGTCGTGGAGGCTGTGACCGGCCACGATCTGGGTATCATCACGCTCAGCGGCCCCGTAGTAGGACGACAGATGCTGCGGAACCATTTCGACATGGAGACCAAAGAACTCAAGAAGATCTACAGGAAAGCACGTCCTCTGGATCTGGAGAAATGGCAGGAGGCCATAGCAAAGGAGAACATCACCATGATACGCGCCAGAAAAATCGCGGCGGAAATGGGTCTGGACATGAAAATCGGCGATGTGGAATATCAGGGAGACGGAAGCAAGGCCATATTCTACTACATAGCCGACGAGAGAGTTGACTTCAGACAGCTTATCAAGGTCTTTGCGGAAGAATTCCGTATAAGGATAGAAATGAGACAGATCGGAGCCCGTCAGGAAGCAGGGCTTATAGGCGGCATCGGTGTATGCGGGAGAGCTCTATGCTGCGCCAGGTACATCTCCAATTTCCAGTCCATCACCACTCAGGCCGCCCGTTGCCAGGACCTGTCCCTCAACCCGCAGAAACTGGCCGGGCAGTGCGGAAAGCTGAAATGCTGCATTAACTACGAGGTTCCCGTATACACAGACGCTCACAGTCACATTCCAAGGCTGGATGCTCCGCTCGAATTTATGGACGGCCAGGGATTTCTCATCAAAGTGGACATTCTGAAAGGCATCATGTGGTTCTCCTACGTTCAGGGCGACATGTCCAACATGGTGCCCCTCACTACGGACGAAGTAAGGAAGATCAAGGCTGCCAACCAGAAAGGCATAAAGCCTGCCACCATGCTTAAGGAATCCGATGCGAAAAATCCCATCGATTTCGTATCCTCTATCGGGGATGACAGCATAGACCGCTTCGACAACAAGCGCAAGAAAAAGAAGAAAAAGAAAAAGCCGGTCAGGAACAGCGAGTCCGGAGACAACAAGTCAGGCAGCAAACAGACACAGGGGCAGAAGCAGAAATGACCAGAGCATACGTCATCATACTCGCACTGTCGGCATGTCTGGGCACGGTTGTGTCATGTTCAGGCAGCGACGGTCCGGACAACAGCGGATCACTCACCTGCTTCAGCCAGTTCGGACATGACAACGGGCAGAAAGTCACATTCACCGTAGACATGAGCGACACATGCGTCTATGCCTTAAACCTCATTGCCCGCATAGACAAGAAAAATCCGCCCGACTCCGTCACAATCGGCATACAGATAATATCGCCTTCAGGACGGCAAGGCAAAGAGACAGTCACCTACCCGTCGGCATACAGGGCAATGGCCTCTGAAGCCACGACAGACAGACGGCTCAGGGTCGCCAGCTCCTCCGGATACTACGACATAAGCTGGCTGTACAGGGACAACATAAAGCCTGTAGAAAACGGAGAATGGACCATAAGCATAATCCGCCCGCAGCCACAAAAAAGCCGCATCATGGGAGCGGGCATATCCCTAAAGACAATACCTACAGCAAGACAGCAGAACTGAAATGGGCAAGGATAAAATACACAAATTCAAGGAAAACGAAACCTTCAGGTGCCTCATTCAGCCCCGGATGGACGAAGTGATAGGCAAGGATCATCCGCTGAAAGGCAACTGGGACAAAGAGGTCTTTCACAACGGCAACCCGATAGTGCTTGAGCTGGGCTGCGGAAAGGGGGAATACACTATCGCACTGGCGGAGCGGTTTCCGGACAAGAACTACATAGGTGTGGACATAAAGGGTGCCCGTCTCTGGAGAGGAGCCAAATACGCCCACGAGCGCAACATGCCGAACGTGGCGTTTCTCCGCACCCGGATAGACTTCATCGACTCACTCTTCGGTCCGGACGAAGTGTCTGAGATATGGCTGACTTTTTCGGACCCACAGCCCAAGAAACCCAACAAGAGACTCTCCAGTCCCATCTTCCTGGAACGCTACTCGCATTTTCTGAAAAAAGACGGGACAATGCACCTGAAAACCGACAGCCAGCTACTGCACGAGTCCACTCTGGAGGTCATAAAAGACGGCGGCCACACACTGCTGGAAGCCGACAACGACATATACGGCTCCGGTCTGGCCGAAAAAGATCCGCTTCTGTCCATAAAGACATTCTACGAGTCAATGTTCCTCGCCGAGGGAAAGGCCATCACATATATAAGATGGAGACTATGACTTCCCGATGTAATCAACTATGGCAGCAAGCCCGTTCCTATATACCGACGGCTCCAGCACATCCAGGCATCCCTTGGCTTTGGACAGATATTCTCCAAGTACTGCCGAGGCAGACTCAAGACCGGCATTTTCTATAACGAAATCCCTTATTTCACGCGCGACCGCCATATCCTCGCGTATTCTCGACGGTTCTCCGGTGATATCCTCCATCCTGCGCCTGACATAATCCTCCTTAGAGGGACAGTTACGCATGGCGCACAGCAGAGGCATGGTGATCTTGCGCTCCATGATATCCGAATTGCTGTCCTTGCCTGTCTCCGACTCAGGACGGTAATCGAGTATGTCATCCCTTATCTGGAAACTGCAGCCGAGCCAGTAGGCATACTTCTCCATACTGTCCACAACTGCCGGTGCCGCATCAGACACAATAGCCGGCCCCTTGACCGAAGCGATGAAAAGTGACGCCGTTTTTCTCCTGATGACCTCGATATAGTCCTGTTCAGTGGTTTTTAACGAGTCCGCCAGCTCCATCTGCAGGATCTCTCCCTCGGCCAGTTCTTCTATAGCATTGGAATACAACTTTATCACCTCATATGGACAGTCGCTCGATATGAGGACATGAATGGCCTTCGTCAACCAGAAATCCCCGATAAGAAGAGAAACTCCCGGTGAGAACAGTTTCCTGACCGTCAGTTTTCCGCGCCTGTAATCGCTGTCGTCCACGACATCGTCGTGCAGAAGCGTAGCGGTATGGATGAGTTCGGAGACAGCCGCACATGCCACGGCTTTCCGAGAAACAGAGCCGCTGCAGGCCTTTGCGGTTACAAGGGCCAGCAGCGGTCTGAGTTTTTTTCCTGAAGTGTCAAGAAGATACCGGTTGATCTTGTTCAGGAGACTGCTGCGCGAAGCAAGAGATTCGTTCAGGATACTCTCGAAACTGCCCCAGTCCGTATATACCGCCTTCCTGATATCCTCAGCAAATGTCATTCCCTGGATTAGAATAAAAATGCAAGTGAAAGTTCTCCTCCGTTGAATCTGGTATCATTGTCCAGCTGTATGCCTCCACGCTCCTTGAATGTGGGATTGAGATCCCAGTTCCATTTGAAAGACAGCTGGAATTTCCAGACATAGATACCAGCACCTACGCCGATACCGTACTGAAAACGGTTAAGGTAACTGTTTACAGACTCCGAGTTGAAATCAACTCCGATGATACTGCCCTGGCCGAACAGCACCGCACCCACATAGGGAGAAACCACCACATAGGGCTTGATGAAATTGAACAGGTCTATACCCCACTGGATATTTACAGGCACCCTGATGGAGCCTGACTTGAATGTACTGGACGTATTGACACTGACAATGTCGCCTACCTCCATGTTGAAACCGTTGGTCCGTATCCCGGACTGCACGTAAAGTACCTCCGGATTGATCTCGAAACCGAGCGGAAGATTGAAATTGAACACAAGACCGGCGTTGAAACCCGTATAGGTCTTCAGAAAATCATCACGGCCGAAATCACTCAGTCCGGACATCTCCGTAAAATTGAGACCAGCCTTCACTCCAAGGTTGAAGAAACCGTCACGTGCATGGGAACACACAGGTGCTGCAAGCATCATTGCAATTACAGCTGCAATAGCGTACATCTTTTTCATAATGACATTCACATCAGGTTATTACTCTACAGACTTCATCTTGGCTACTATAGCCGCCTTTGTAGTGGATCCCACGAGCTTGTCCTTCACTTCCCCGTTCTTGAAGAAGAGCAGTGTAGGTATATTGCGGATGCCGAACTTCATGGGCACCTCGGAAGCCTCGTCCACATTGCATTTGGCCACAAGCCACTTGCCGTCATATTCTTCGGCAAGTTCCTCTACTATAGGAGATATCATACGGCAAGGGCCGCACCATGTTGCCCAGAAGTCCAGAAGTACAGGAACCTGGGAGTTAACCACAAGCTCCTCAAAATTAGAATCATTAATCTCTACCATAATCGTAAATTTTATTATTGAACACTATACTGTAGTTTCAGAAGAAAAACACTATGCTTACCTCAAGCCCACGGAAATTACCTTCACGGACACTGCCTAAGAAATCCGACGGAACCATATTCCCCGAGGTTTCTCCGGCCTGGTCTCCGCCCCGGTCCTTGTTCCTGACAAGCGAACCGATGTTCCAATTATACTTGACCTGCAACTGCAGCCTCCAGAAATCAATACCTCCGCCTACGCCTATTCCGTACTCAAAACGGTTGATGCTGTTCCAGTCCAGAAAACCAGGCTGCTTGTACACCGCATAGCCTATATAAGGCGACACCATAATATAAGGACGGAGCAGAATCAGGTCCAGCCCGGCCTGTATGTTTACCGGCAGCTCGATATAGCCGGTCTTGAAATGTATGTCGCTTTCTCCTCTGAACAAAGCACCTTTCGAGACATAGTTCAGCTCCGGCTGGATAGTAAGCCCCCTTACCGGAAGGTCGAAACTAAAGGCCAGACCAGCGTTGAATCCGGTGTGGCTGCTGACTGACTCCGATATGTAACCGAGTTCGAAACGACTCATAGAGACGAAATCGATACCTCCCCTGACACCGATCTTGAAGAAAGACGACGCATAAGAACTGTCACCGTTCTTGTCTCCCGCAGCAGCATCAGATCCGATGAGCGGCATAAGACACAGCACCATACTTATGAGATAGACTATACGTTTCATTCCGCGAAGATACTAAAATTATCTTTTATTCTTCATTAAATTGGCCAGACCGCCTTCCGAAGTCTCCTTGTACAGACTCGGCAGATCATGGCCCGTCTGCTTCATCGCCTCTATTACTGTATCAAACGAGACAATGTGACTTCCGTCCGACATGAGAGAGTACTGGGCTGCATCCATCGCCCTTGCCGCAGCTATCGCGTTCCTCTCTATACATGGAATCTGGACCAGGCCGCACACCGGATCACAGGTCAGACCGAGACAGTGCTCCATGCCCATGGACGCAGCACACTCTATCTGCGGAGGCGTACCTCCCAACAGCCTTGTAGCAGCAGCGCACGCCATGGCACAGGCAGAGCCTACCTCTCCCTGACATCCCACCTCGGCTCCGGATATGGAGGCATTCTCCTTTATCAGAGCCCCGACCAGACCGGCGGTCGCCATGGCATTTACTATCTTGTTCTCCGTCACTCCGTATGATGTATGAAAAAGGTACAGCACTGCCGGCAGCACTCCGCATGAACCGCAGGTAGGCGCCGTAACTATCGTACCGCCGGAAGCATTCTCCTCGGAGACAGCCAGGGCATATGCGAACAACAGACCGCGACGCTGCATGGAACTGTTGTAGCTCTTCGCATGCTGATAGTACGAATAAGCCTTGCGGCGGACATTCAGCCCTCCCGGCAGCACTCCCTCATGCTCAAGGCCCTCCGATATCGACTTCTTCATAACCTCCCAGCGTTCGGCAAGATAATCCCATATATCAGGCTCCTCGTACATGGCCACGTACTCCCAGAAATAGGAATTGTTCTCATTGCACCAGCCCAGAATATCCTTCATCTTACTGAACGGATAGACATCCTTATGCGCATCCCGCTTGCCTGTCTCACTGATATCGCCGCCACCTACACTGAAATAGGTCTTCTCGCACAGTATTTCGCCCTGCGCATTGTAAGCCTTGAAATTCATACCGTTGGGATGCTGGGGCAGGAATTCCTTCGGCCTCCACACAATCTCTATGCGCGGCCTGCTGTCATCGTCCAGAGCCTCGGTCAAAGCCACGTCCGTAAGATGCCCTTTCCCCGTGGCGGCAAGACTGCCGTACAGGGTAACAACAAACGAAGATGCTCCAGGGCACAGGCTCTTGAACATCTCCGCCGCTTTCTTGGGGCCCATCGTATGGCTGCTCGACGGGCCCTTGCCGATCTTGTAGATTTCCTTTATGCTCTCCATTATGAATCAAATGAAGGCGCAAAGATATATAAAATCAAAAATTGTATTCAAAAAATCACACCGTCTGCTCTATATTCCAGACGAAAGCCCGCACGCCTACCTCGCGGTTGCGGTTGTCCAGCTTGCGTACGGTCTGAAGCAGTTCCTCGACGCGGTCATCCTCTACGACCGTCATCATTGCGGAGTTCATCTCAGGCCAGGTATGGGTACCGCGGCGGGGCTCTCCGTCCCGGCTGCCGCGGCCCTGGACCTGCTCGAAGAAGGTGAAGCCGCGGATGCCCAGCTCGTCGAGCATGTACTCCACCCTCTCGGTATTGGCCTGATTATACACTATAAAGACACATTTCATAATAGGTATCCTCCATTTACTTTACTGGTTGAGTTCCTGGCTCCTGCGCACCTCGGGGTCATCGCCCTCTGGATTGGGAGACAGCTGCATGAAAATGAACTGGGAGCGGTTCTTCTTCTCCTTGTCCCTCTCGCCATGACGGGAAAGCAGGGCGTAGAAGACGGGCACCACTACTAGGGTCACCACAGTGGCGACTAACAGTCCGCCTATGACGACGATACCCATGGGCTTCCACATCTCGGCGCCCTCACCCTGGCTCAGAGCCATAGGAAGCATGCCGAGGAAGGTGGTGATGGCGGTCATCAGCACGGGGCGCAGACGGGATGCACCGGAAAGGGCGATGGCCTCGTTGAGCTCGTAGCCGCGGTCGCGCATCAGATTGGTGTAGTCCACCAGCACGATGGCGTTCTTGGTCGCGATACCCACCAGCATGATGAATCCGAGAGAGCCGATCATATCGAGGGTAGTACCTGTGATCCAGAGGGCAAGCACTACGCCGGAAAGAGCGAAAGGCACTGCGGTCATGATCATCACCGGCTTGACGAAGGACTCGAACTGGGAGGCAAGCACGATGTATATCAGCAGCACGATCAGGGCCAGAAGGAGAAGCAGGTCCTGGAAAGTATCCTGCTGGTCCTCATAGTTACCGGCCAGTCTGACGGTAATGCCGCTCGGCACTCCCATCCGGTCGATGGTCTGCTGGATACCCGCCGCCAGCTCACCCATCGAAGTCTCGTAAGGGGTAACGGAGATAGTCACTATCCTCTGGCGGCTCTTGCGCTCGATGGTTGGCGGGGCGAAATACTCCTCTATCTTGCCGAGCTCCTTGATCTTGATCATGGCACCGGTGGCGGTGGGAATGGTCATGTCCTCGATGTCGGTGATGGAATTGCGGTCCTCTTCCTGCAGGCGCACCACTATGTCGTACTCGTCGCCGTCCTCCTTGAGGAAACCGGAAGCCATACCGTTGACACGGTTGCGGACATAGGTGGAAACTGTGGAGGAATTGAGACCGTGGTAGGCCAGCTTCTCCTTGTCGAGATTTATCTTGATCTCGGGACGGTCCTTCTCGCGGCTGATGTCGATGTCGCGGGCCCCGGGCACATTGTCGCGGATGGCGTTGCGGACCTCCTGGGCGAAGGCGTTCGTCTCATCGAAACTGTAGCCGTAGATCTCCACGTCGACGGTGGACGAAGAGCTGCCCATGAAGCTGGAAACATCACACTGATAGTCGATAATCTCCGGATAGGAGGCCAGCTCCTGACGCAACACCTCGGCTATCTCGAAGATGGAACGCTCGCGCTCGTTCTTCTTGTTGCAGACCACGGTCATGGACATGGTGTTGTTCATAGTGGTGGAGAACATGGCGGATACTCCGTCATCGTCGGTGGTTCCGGCTGAGGTGGAAATAAGCTTTATCTCGGGCACCAGCTCGTAGAAACGGCTCTCGATGTAGCGGGCCATCTTTGCTGTCTCCTCGATACGGTAACCGGTGGCCAGCTCGACGGATACGGACAGACGGCCGTTGTCTGTCTCCTGGATGAAGTCCGTTCCGATCTTGCCCATCAGGAATGGAGTGATGGAGGCGAAGAAGAAGAGCACGATGGCTCCCAAGGTTATGGCCTTATGGCGCAGGCACCAGCGCAGCAGCCTGGCGTATGCCCGGTCTATGGCATCGAGTACCGGAATCACGAATCTCTGGTAGAAGTTGCGCCTGGGCGGAATGTTCTCGATGACTCCTCTCTCGTTGATACGCACGGGACGGGCTTTCAGCAGCTTGGAGCAGAGCATGGGAGTAAGGGTGATGGCCACTACGGTGGAAGTACATACCATGATGGTCACCAGCCAGCCGAGTTCCTTGAACATGATGCCGGCCATACCCGTAAGCATTGTCAGAGGCACGAACACCACCACTATCACAAGTGTCGTGGCGATGACGGACACCCATACCTCATTGGTCGCATAGATGGACGCCTCCCTCGGCGACGAGCCTCGCTCTATATGCTTGGTGATGTTCTCGAGCACCACGATGGCATCGTCCACCACCATACCGATGGCCACGGTCAGGGAGCTGAGCGATATGATGTTCAGCGAGCTGTCCGCCAGCATCAGGTAGATGAAAGCCACAATCAGGGATATAGGAATCGTCAATGAAATGATCAGGGTCGAGCGCCACTCCCCGAGGAAGAAGAGCACCACGAGCACCACGAAGAGCAGGGCGTACAGAATCGACTCCTCCAGAGAACTGATGGAGTTCTGGATATCCTCCGACGAATCATATATGGTCTCTATCCTGATGTCCCGAGGCAGGGTCTTCTCTATCTTGGCCAGTTCCTTCTCGAGATCCTGGCAGATCTGCACGGTATTGGCGCCGGTCTGCTTGGTCACCATGAGACGGACACTCTCGCGGCCGTTGGTCTTCTCATCGAGGCTCAGGTCCTTGATCGTGTCGCGCACCGTGGCCAGGTCCCGCACGAAGACCTGCCGGCCCTCGGGGGTGACTGTCACCACGATGTCATTGATCTCGGAGCTCTCGACATACTCGCTGCGCACCTCGAGCTGGTACTGTTCCTTGTTCATCTTGACGGTACCGGAGGAAAGGTTGAGGTTGTTGGCGGCTATCGCACTGCCTACGGTCTCCAGGGGAAGGCCATAGGCATCCAGCTTCTGCTGGTCGATATCCACGTACACATAGCGCTCCGGAGAGCCGGAAAGGGTAAGGTTTCCGATACCGTTGACCATGCTCAGCTGCGGGATGATCTCATCGTTGAGCAGCTTGTCCAGTCCGGGATAGCTCTCGTCGGCCGTAATCGAGTACTGGAGGATAGGCATGGAACTGGTGCTGAACTTGAAGATGAACGGGTTGGTACAGCCGTCAGGCAGCTCGTCCGTCACCATGTCGATATAGGACCGGACATCGTTGATAATCTCGTCCAGGTCAGTTCCCCACTCCAGCTCGAGCATCACCACGGATATGTTGTCCTTGGTGGTGGAGGTTATCTCCTTGAGGTAGTCGACGGAGTTGAGGTTGTTCTCTATGATTTTCGTAACGTTGGTCTCTATCTCGGAGGCGCTGGCTCCCGGATAGACAGTCAGTACGGAGATGTACGGCGGGTCCATCTCCGGGAACTGGTCGATAGGCAGCCTCAGGAACGAGAAGACACCTATCACTATCACGGCGACGAACACCAGAAGGGTCGTCACCGGACGGTTGATCGCTGATTTGTAGATACTCATCGCAGGCCGGGATTATTTTACCACATTCAGTTTGACTCCGTCCACGAGTTTGGCCTGGCCTGTGGTGACGATAGGGTCGCCCACTTCAAGACTGTCGCTGGCAATCTCAATAGTCTGGTCGTGACGCTCGCCTATCTCGACGAAGACTCTCTTGGCCACGCCCCCGTCATCCACGAAGACATAACGGTCGTTGGAGCCGATAAGCCTGAGCACTGCCTGATAGGGCACTACGAGGGCCTCTGTCCGGCCCAGGTCCAGCACCGTACTCACGTACATGCCGGGACGGATGAGCTCGGAAGAGTTCGGAATCCGTAACTTGATGGTAAATGTATGGGAAGCAGGATCAACCGTAGGATAGACTATCTCGATAGAGGCGGGGAAAGTCTTGTCTGGATATATGTCCGAGTAGACATTGACCACCATGCCCTTCTTCACTAAAGGATAATAGGTCTCAGGAACGTTGATGTACGCCTTAAGTTCATTGATTTTGGTCAGCTGCAGGATAGGCTGCGCACCGCTGTAAAGTTCGCCGTCCTCGTAGGTCTTGGCCGAGATGACGCCGTCGAACTGCGCCCTCACAAAGGTGTTCTCCTCCAGGAAACGAAGGGTCTCCTGCGTCTGGTCATAGCTCAGCTTGGTCTGGTCGTAGACCTGCTGGGAGATGGCCTCGCTCTCCAGAAGCATCTGCACGCGGTTCATCTCTATCTGGAGGTTCGCAAATGCTATACGGGTTGTATTGAGCTGATTCTGGTCCATTCTCACAAGAGTGTCGCCCTTGCGCACGCGGTCTCCGACCTCTACATATATTTTCTCTATCAGCCCTGTCAGTGAAGGTGATATGTTCATCTGGTCGTAGCCTTGCAGGGTCGTCGAGAGCTCTATCTGCCTGCTGACCTCCTGATATGCGAGAGGTGAGGTTCTCACCTGCTCCACCCTCTCCCGGGCCGCTTCACCTGTGTTGCCGCCGCCGCAGCTGCTCAGAATGGCCGCCGAGGCGAGGATTGTCGCGATTGATTTGAGTTTCATGATGATTTATTTTTCTGCTTCTGTTTGTCCGTATGTGTTCTTATTCAGCAGCTTCTCCAGCTCTATCTGGGCTGTCACATAGTCCAGGGCCGCCTGCACGTAGGTGCTTTGGGCAGTGATGAGGGTAGTCGCCGAATTGGTCACGTCAAGACTGGAGGCATGACCGAACTCGTATTTTTTGCCGATATTGTCAAAAACCTTCTGCGACACCTCCACATTCTTCAACTGGGTCTGGTAGCGTTCGTATGCTGAAGACAGGTTGTACTTGAGCTGACGGTGCTGGATCCTGAGAGCCATCTCCGTATTTTCCAAAGTATTGAGCTGTTTCTGATACTCTAATTTGGCTTTCTGGAAGGATGCGAAGTTGCGGCCTGACGAGAAAATCGGTATCGAGAGCGTCAGTCCTATCATATTCGGAGGAGTCATGTTCATGGTCATCTCGTCGGAGAAATACTTCCTGCCCGTGTACTGGTAGAATGCGCTCAGGGTAGGTCCGTAGGCCCATCCGGCGAGGTTCTTCTGCTGACGGTAAAGGTCCGTGCTCTTGAGGGCCAGCTGGTAGGAAAAATTGTTCTCGAGAATGAAGTCATCGTAGATCAGGTCCAGCGAGTGCTCCACGTCCATCAGCTCGTCGAGGGTCTGGGTCAGAACTATCTCCTTGTCGAATCCGATGTTCATCTGCAGGCGCATGGAGTTGTAGATCATCTCCAGACCGCGCTTGGCCTCGTTGATGGAAGTCTCCAGGGTCGACACCTGCACCATAATCTGGTCAGCATCCACCTGCTCGGCCACTCCGGCGTCCACGGACTTCTGGGAAAACTCGTACAGCTTACGGACTGTACCGAGGTTGCGTTCCAACAGCTCAAGTGTCTGACCGCTCACCAAGGCGGAGAAATACAGCAGCCGCACCTGCTCCGCCACCTTCTGCTGCGACTGACGGTAAGTCACGTCGGACATCTCTATCGAGAGTTTGCCGATGAGAGCACTGATGATCTGCGCCCCGCTCACAGCCATCGAGGCGTTGACCCCTATCGAACCGTAGGGGGGCATTGCGATGGCCATGTAATCTCCCAGATCCATTTCATACCCCATATAGTTGGAATAATCCAGTGTTCCATTAACCTGCGGAAGCATCCCGGCTATCGCACCCCAGCGGTCAGCCTCCGCCTGTCGCACGGCCAGTGAAGAGTTCTGCAAGTCCCAGTTGTGCTCCAGTGCATAGCTCATCGCTTCCTCCAGTGAGAAATACATCACCGAAGATGTATCCGCATCCTGAACTGACGGCTGTTGAGCAGCGGCCTTGAATGACTCTGCTCCGGCAATCATTCCGACAGCAGAGACGCAGCACACAACTGCCGTTGTTTTCAATCGTGTTCTCATTTTATTGTAACAGTGATTTATTTTTTTCCAGATAATCATCGATAAATTCGCGTCCTTTCTCAGTCGCGATGCCTCTGACAAGAAATAACATAAGACAGTCTCCGCCACGGTCCCGCTTGATGTCCAGATAATTGCGTACGGCCCTGTCTGTCACGGCCACTGAAAGTTCAAACAGTTGGAGAGACAGCCTGTGGGCATCCAGTATGCCGGTAATGAACAGCCCCTCCGCCTGCCCTCTCTCTATGATTCTCTCCAGAAGCCCGCAGTGCCAGCGGTTCACATCCTTAACCACATTGACAAATACTTCCGGATAATATCTCTTCACTTCAGTAAGGAAATCGTAGAAAAAACTCATCCGCTGCTCGTCCTTGTTCTCAAGCGAGTGCATGAACCACTCCAGGACATTGCCCGTTTTTGCAAGCTCGTTCTCAGAACGGTTCATATTATCCCTGTGCATCAACAAAATACATTCCTGCAACAGCCGGGCCTTGTCTTGAAAAAGTTCATAGATAGTACGCTTGGACATACCGTTGACCGAAGCCACCTCGTCCATAGTCACCGACTTGCAGCCACGCTCTAAGAAAAGAGCGGAAGTATTTCTCAATACCTGCTCCCTGTTTGTCATAATCAAGGCGCAAAACTAAAAAAACTTTCGCAGTTTCCAAATTTTTATACAGAATTCTGCTTTTGTCCGGAATTATTCCGTACCGATAACAACTCTACGGCTATTTTATTATTTTTGCATTCAGAAAATTACTCTAAAAACCAATATTATGTACAAAGATTTTCAAGCCTATCTTCAGAATGAGCTGAACAGCATCAAGGAAGCCGGTCTTTACAAGGAGGAGCGCGTCATTGTGTCTCCCCAGGGTCCTGAGATCACCCTTCAGGACGGCACTAAAGCCCTCAACTTCTGCGCCAACAACTACCTCGGACTTGCCGACAGCAAGGAACTCGTGAAAGCCGCCAAGGATGCCATGGACACCCACGGCTACGGTATGGCCAGCGTGCGTTTCATCTGCGGTACCGGTGACCTTCAGAAGACCCTCGAGGCTAAGATCGCAGAGTTCTTCGGGACTGAGGACACCATCCTCTACGCAGCGTGCTTCGATGCCAACGGCGGTGTGTTCGAGCCCCTTCTGAACGAACAGGACGCCATCATATCCGATTCTCTCAACCACGCATCCATCATCGACGGCGTGCGTCTGTGCAAGGCCAAGAGATACCGCTACGCCAACGCCGATATGGCAGAGCTGGAAAAATGCCTCCAGGAGGCCCAGGCCCAGCGTCACCGCATCATCGTCACCGACGGCGTGTTCTCGATGGACGGCAACGTATGCCCTCTGGACAAGATCCACGCCCTCGCTGAGAAGTACAACGCCATGGTCATGGTGGATGAGTCGCACTCAGCCGGTGTCGTAGGCAAGACAGGACGCGGTGTAACAGAGCGTTACAACCTCCGCGGCCAGATCGAGATCATCACAGGCACTCTCGGAAAGGCATTCGGCGGCTCAGTCGGCGGATTCACAACCGGTAAGAAGGAGATAATTGCCATGCTGCGCCAGAGGTCAAGGCCCTATCTGTTCTCCAACTCTATTCCCCCTATGATTGCAGCCGCAGGTATCCGCATGTTCGACATGATGAAGGAGTCCAACGAGCTTCAGGACCGTCTGCACGAGAACACCGAGTACTTCATCGGCAAGATGAAGGCCGCCGGCTTCGACATCAAGCCCACCGAATCTGCTATCTGCGCCGTCATGCTGTATGACGCCAAGCTGTCTCAGGAAATGGCCGCACGCCTGCAGGACGAGGGCATCTTCGTAACCGGCTTCTACTACCCCGTAGTGCCCAAGGATCAGGCCCGTATCCGCGTACAGGTATCTGCCGGCCACAAGAAGGAGCATCTCGACAGATGCGTCGCAGCATTCACCAAGATAGGCAAAGAGCTCGGCGTACTGAAATAACCGCCCGGTGCGACACAAAACACCTTAAATCCCGGAGCACGCGGTGTGTCCGGGATTTTTCATAATACCTGCCGATAGAGTCGATGCCGTGTCAACAGATTTTCCGTGGGGCATGCATACTGTTACTGTGTTACTGTAAAATTACGGACACAATAGGAAAAGTCCTGCTGATTTCAAGCGAGTCAGACTTCATTCAGTGTTGATGTGTACCTCACGTCCAACAAAGCGCACTTACAGAAATGCCTGATAATCAAATGCTCTGGAAAAAGACATCTGCTGGACTTGTGAGGATATGGGGCAGAATGGCCGTTTGGTGGCGGAATATGCCGGGTCCAGCAAGTTGCTAAAACGTATATCTTTGATAATAAGCAGGATGATTTTTGGTGATATGCTGGACATTGCAAAATGGCTGCGCATGAGGCGCAAGTGCCCGGGACGCGATCTCCTCCTCACGACCGTCTGCCGCACCGGCACCGGATCGCGGGAAACGCTGCCGTTGTGGTGGTGGCCGGATGGTGGTGTGGGGCCGGATGGGGAATCTGCCACGGAGCGGCCTGTCGAAGGAGAGTAATAGGCTGACAGGTCGCTTTATGCTCTGGATTTTCATATCGCGTGGCTTTATACGCTGGTATATGACGGTTGCTTACTGAGACCACTGATGCAAAAACAAACTGCCCGCAGCAAATCCAAATGGTACCTACAAGTACCTTTTCTTATTCAGAATCACGACCTGCCTGCATCCCCCACTGAAAATTGACTGAACCAGAATATACCCGTCGGGGAATTTGTCCGGATTATTCTTTACGGCTTTGTTTACGCGTTTGGTCTCAACACCGTAGAGTTTTGCGACATCACTGTCAAGAATGACCTTTTGGCCCCTGATTTCATGCAGGGCTTTCTTAACATCTAAAAACGGATGGTTACAGCCGACGGATGATGCGGGCCGGATTGCCGGCCACTACGGTGCGGGGCGGAACGTCGCGGGTGACGACGCTTCCTGCGCCTACTACGGCGCCTTCACCGATGGTCACTCCGGGGAGGACGGTTACATTGCCCCCGAGCCAGACACTGTCCCCGATGGTGATGGGCAGGGCTTTCTCGGTACCCTTGTTGCGCTCCTGGGCGTCTAGGGGATGGACAGCGGTGAGCAGGCTGCAGCCCGGACCGATGAAGACGTGGCTGCCGATGGAGACCGGGGCCTCGTCGAGAACTGTCAGGTTGAAGTTGATGTAGGTGCAGTCTCCGATTGATATATGAGTGCCGTAGTCGCAGAAGAACGGGGAGAGGATGGTGACCTCGCGTCCCATGTGTCCGATGATGGACCGGAGCAGGATGTCCCTGCCGGCTGTTTCCCTGGGATGCAGGCGGTTCAGTTCGTATATCCTGTCCCGGCAGGCATACAGTTCGGAAAGCAGTTCGGGATCGGATGCGGCATCGTACCATTCGCCGTTGAGCATTTTTCCCTTTTCGGTCATAATTTCGTGTTTATTGTCGGTTAATTGCGTGCACAAAATTACTATCTTTGCCCATACGAAACAATAAATAACAACAGATATGGAATTCAAATACGAGGAACTTTTCCAGATGGGTGAGGATACTACCAGATATCATCTTGTCACCAAGGACTATGTATCCACCGTCCAATTCGAGGGCGAGGAGATTCTGAAAGTCGACCCCGAGGGACTCAGGCTGATTGCCCGTCAGGCATTTCACGATGTGGCCTTCATGCTCCGTCCGGAGCACAACGAGATGGTTGCCAAGATTCTCAATGATCCCGAGGCCAGCCGTAACGACAAGGCAGTGGCTCTGACAATGCTTCTCAACGCCAATGTGGCCAAGAATCAGAAACTGCCGTTCTGCCAGGATACCGGAACGGCTATTGTGGTGGCCAAGAAGGGCCGCAGGGTGTGGGTGGACAAGACTGCCGACGGTTCCCGCATCAGCGACGAGGAGGCTCTCCAGCATGGAGTCTACGATACCTATACAACTGACAGTCTCCGTTATTCCCAGACCATTCCTCTGGATATGTACAAGGAGAAGAACTCCGGCAACAATCTGCCTGCACAGGTGGACATCTATGCCACCGAGGGCGGAGAGTACAAGTTCCTGTTCATAGCCAAGGGCGGCGGATCGGCCAACAAGACCTTTCTCTTCCAGGAAACCAAGGCCCTGCTCAACCCCGAGAAGCTCGAGAGTTTCCTGATCGAGAAGATGAAGACCCTCGGTACTGCAGCCTGCCCTCCCTATCACATCGCATTCGTCATCGGAGGCTCTTCGGCAGAGACCAACCTCAAGACTGTCAAGCTTGCCTCCGCCAAATACTACGACAACCTGCCGACCACAGGAGATGACCTCGGTCGTGCCTTCCGCGACATTGAGATGGAGCAGAAGCTATTCAAGGCAGCCTGCAATATCGGTCTCGGTGCCCAGTTCGGCGGCAAGTATTTTGCTCATGATATCCGTGTTATCCGTCTGCCCCGTCACGGTGCATCCTGTCCTGTCGGTCTCGGAGTTTCCTGCAGTGCCGACCGCAACATCAAGGGTAAGATCAACAGGGACGGTATTTGGCTCGAGACTCTGGACAACAATCCTATCCGTCTTGTTCCAGAAGAGCTTCGCGGTGGTTTTGCAAAGCATTCCGGCGGTGTGAAGATTAACCTTGACCGTCCGATGAAGGAAGTTCTCGCCGACTTGTCGCAGTATCCTGTATCGACGTTCCTGCTGCTCAGCGGAACTATCATCGTAGGTCGTGACATAGCCCACGCCAAACTGAAAGAGCGTATCGAGAAAGGAGAAGGCCTGCCCCAGTATATGAAGGAGCATCCGATCTACTATGCCGGTCCTGCGAAAACTCCGGAGGGAATGCCTTCCGGCAGCTTCGGCCCCACTACGGCCGGCCGTATGGACAGCTACGTGGATCTATTCCAGGAGAACGGCGGCAGCATGATAATGATCGCCAAAGGCAACCGCAGCCAGCAGGTGACCGATGCCTGCAAGAAACACGGTGGCTTTTATCTCGGCAGCATCGGCGGTCCTGCAGCCATCCTCGCCCAGGACAATATAAAGAAAGTCGAGCTCCTCGAATATCCCGAACTCGGCATGGAGGCCATCTGGAAGATCGAGGTAGTCGACTTCCCCGCCTTCATCCTCGTGGACGACAAGGGCAACGACTTCTTCAAGACCGTCCTCAGGTAAGACCGACGGTCTCGTCATGAGGAGTAAGCTAACAGCAATATTAATAATAGGTATCGCCGCGCTGTCGCTGTACGGGTGCGGCGGTACTGTTATTGGAGATAACAGGAGCCATGGCGTTGATGCTTTGGGTGACCGGCTGGACCGCCTGACCGTGGACTGAGAGTGGGATTCGCTTTTCAGCATAACGATGCCTCTGGTCTACGGGACCCAGTCCGATACCCTCTCCAAGGTGTGTGCGTCGCTGTACAACGCGCAGTACTGGCTCTACCGCGAGTCTCTGGATTCGGTGGCTCACTATCTGGGTATCGTGCAGCGCAATCTGGACAGTATCGACGGTCTGGGCATGGAGGGCATGTACTATGTCCTGTATGGTATGTACCGTATGAAGTCGGAGTGGGATTTCCCCGGAATGGTGGGGATGCTGCTTAAGAGCTATGATGTCTATAAGGAGTTGGGAGAGGTGGCCAATATGGCTTACCCTCTGATCAATATCGTCAACTTTTGCTATATGCGTTCGGATGTCCGGGGTCTGGACTATGCCCGGGAGGTCTATGCGCTGGTCCGGGACAACTCGCTGTCTCCATACTATCAGGGAGTGGCTTCCATGGTCATGGCTGAGATGCTGTCTTTGTCGGATTCTCCCGGGGATGCATGGCCGTCCTGAGGGCAGCAGACTCTCTTATCCGCAGTGAGGAGTTACAGCATCATAGACCTGCTGAAGGCGGATATGTCTCTGCTGGACGGAGACAGTACGGCAGCAGATTCGCTGTATACCGTGGCGTTGGAGCGCGAGGCAGTGACCGAGCCGGTGGTGATATCCCTGATATGCCTGCATTACGGTCGTTTCTGCGAGGATATAGGGATGCTTGGAAAGGCAGCGGAACTGTACGGGAAAGGGCTTGCCATATCCGACCGGTATGCCAATATGGAGCTTAGGAACGAGCTGCAGCTCCATCTGGCAGATGTCAGTTATGAGCTCGGGGATATGAAAGGCTCTTTGTCCAATTACCGGGCGAGTCAGATGGGCCGGGTGCGGAGCCAGGAGTGGGAACTCAATGACCTGAGAATGTCCTATCAGGAGGTGCTGCACAAGCAGGAGGTACAGGCCAAGGAACTGGATCTGGTGAAGTTCCGCAGGCTGGTACTTGTTGTAGTCTTCGTGCTGATAATCGTGGTGGTGGTGTCGGTGTTCTTCATTGTCCTTTTCAGGCGGCAGCGTCGGCTCAACCGGACTCTGGTGGACCAGTACCGGAGCTACATGCAGCGGACGCAGCAGAAACAGCCGGCAGAAGAGGCTGACCGTCATCTTTGGGAAAAGGTGGAGCGGATGATGAACGTGGACAAGCTGTATCTCCGGAAAGACCTTACGCTGGAAAGCATGGCGCAGGAGCTGGCGACCAACCGGACTTATCTATCAAAGGCCGTGAATGCGTTTTCAGGAGGCAACTTCAGCAGCTATGTGGACCATCTCCGTATCCGCGAGGCGGTGGGCATCATCGAGGCTAAGGGCGGTGCAGTGGATTTGAAGGAACTCGGTCCGGTGGTTGGATACAGTTCCGTTACGGCTTTCTACAGGGCCTTTTCCAAGGAGACCGGACTGTCTCCCGGCAAGTATCGGGAGGAAATACGGCGGAGAAGATAATGTATTGAGAGTCAGGATTGTATTACTGTCGATTTGTAAAATATACAATCTGGTAATGCGGAAATTTGGAGCTGCAGGGACGGGAAAATAGCTTTGTGAAAAATTAATCAACAATCAAATTTTTTCACTTATGAGAAAAGCTTATCTATTTACATCAATCTTGGCCCTGGCAGCGGTATTGTCCGCCTGCAATGAAGACCAGAAGACAGCTGAACCCAAATTGACTCTCGGACAGACCGAGGTGACAGTTTCTGTTGAGGGAGGCGAGTACTCCGTTACATGGGAGGTTGAGAACCCTATAGAAGGTACGCTGCCTGCCGTGGAGCAGCAGGACGGTACCGGATGGGTATCGGATTTCAGGACGGATGAAGGTACGATCCTCTTTACAGTGGCAGCCAATGAGTCTGAGGAGTCCCGCGAGTGTGTCGTGACAGTTACATATCCTTCCGCTCCTGAGGCATCATTCACCATTGTCCAGAACGGCACGACGGAAGAGAAACCCAAGGAATATTCTTTGGAAATTAATCTTAAAGAACTGAATGAAAGTCAGATAGTAGTGGATATCATCCCTTCTGATCCGGATATGACCTATTTCCTCATGTGCGACATGACGGAGAACCTGGAAGAAATGGGACTGACCACCGATGAGGCGATACTTAAGAGTGACAGTGTGTGGATAGAGGAAGGCGTGTCCTATGGTATGCACTACAGTGATTTCGTGGATAAGGGAGAAAAGCTCAACTACCGCTACAGGCAGTGTGTCCCCGATACCGATTACATTATCTATGGATACGGCTATGATACGCTGTCCAAGAATAGGACGACGGACTTGATAAAGCTCAATGTGACTACAGCTGAGATAACTCTCATCGATGTGGACTTTATACTCGAGACCGAAGTTGACGGAACTACTATCACTTGCCATACGACTCCTGTGGATTATGACGGACTGTACTATGTGGACTGCTATGACAAGCCTACACTGGATTTCGGACTGGCATTCGGGCAGACTCTTTATGAATTGTGTTATTACGATTTTTCTACGATAATAGACATTTATCAGAATATGTTCGGTGTCTCATTTGAAGACACTATGGAGTACTATACCCGCAGTGGAGAGTCCGACAAAGAGTGGACTGAACTTTTGGCCCAGATGCAGTATACCATAGTCGCTTATCCTCTCAATGAAGACGGTGTCGTTATCGGAGAGCCTACTGTGGCTGAAGTTACGACAGGCTCTGTAGTGGAGAAGTCGGACAATGTGCTGACTATCAGTGTGGACAATCTGACAGCTTATTCCGCGACCCTCAATGTTTCCACTACCAATGATGATCCATACATCGCACTGGAACTCAATCCTGAAGTATTTGAGGGAATGTCCGACGAGGAGACCATGAACTACATCCTGAGCATGTACTACTGGGGGCAGGATGTGTATGGAGATTATACGGAAGAACTTACTGACCTGACTCCTGAAACCGAGTACACTATATATGCCTTCGGTGTCGAGGACAATCAGTACACTACCGAGCTTTGGACATATAAGTTCACGACACCCGCCCTGGAGATTGCCGATGTCACGCTCAACATGGACTTTGACAAGTATTATGATGTGCAGGAGGTGCTGGCGATTGACCCATTCATGGCTGACCTTGTCGTGGATATGGAGTACTATCCGGTAGTTATGCCGGTGGAAGTGTCGACTGACCCGGCGGGATGCGAGTATTATTATGCTTTCTTGAACAAGGCTTACTACAATGACGATGCCGACGAGGAATTTTACGCCATGCTGAACTCCCGTGAGCCTTATACGGATCCGGTATTGTATCTGCTTCCGTCATATAACGTAGAGTACATACTGGTCGGAGCAGCGAAAGATGAGAACGGAAACTGGGGACCGCTCCAGAAATACGATGTCCTCTGTACGGAAGACGGGGTCTCTGATGCTCAGGAATTCGTAGATGCGCATAAATAAATCTCCCGAATCTTCATAGGGGACCGGCCTTTTCATGCTCATTCCTTGGTTTTGAAGGACAATATGTGGACGGTCACGCCGATGGCTATGATGACTAACAGGATACGGAGCCATATGGCGTTTACCAGGATGATACTCAGGGTGATGGTCAGCCACAGGGTCACTGTCGAGACAGCCTTGACCCTGCGGCTGATGCATTTGTGCTCCTGAAAGTCCTTGATATATGGCCCTAATTTAGGGTGCGACATCAGCCAGGCGTGCATACGCGGCGAGCCTTTAATCCAGCACCACGCCGTCAGCAGCAGGAAAGGGGTGGTCGGCAGAACCGGCAGGAACATCCCGGCCACGCCGAGAGCCAGTGATACGGCGCCTGTTATGGTGAGTAAACAGTTTTTCATCAATAGTTGCGTCCGGCTCCGATGAGTGTTTCCATAAAGCAAATATAGCAAATTTATGTTTGGCAGGTGCAGCTTTCCATGCTGCTTTCCGTTGAAACAGCAAGGTTTTTCCATGGATTTTCCGTAAATCTGTATAAGAAATATACCTCTTTGAAATCAAGAGAGTTAGAAGAATTACTTCGTTTTCAGGTAATGAGTTGGCAACCGTCCTAATTGCCGTGGTCTGCATCGCTTTGCTTGTTTGGGAAACTCTTACGGTACAAAGGTATGAAAAATATTCAGACTGAAAGGATCATTC